>Ga0209344_10000065_pt1 | contig 218315 bp, 212 predicted proteins | sample Cruoilmetagenom6_FD_187293 | JGI IMG/M metagenome (GOLD analysis project Ga0209344, IMG submission 187293) | Oil polluted marine microbial communities from Coal Oil Point, Santa Barbara, California, USA - Santa Barbara Oil Seep Sample 6 (SPAdes)... | ecosystem: Environmental > Aquatic >...
TGAGTATTTTTGCCAAGAAGAAGCCTAAAGCCCGTGCAGTATACCGATGTGTGCCGCTAAATCATTGAAATCGAGGGAAAAACCCTTTTGCGTGGCTGGCAGGTCGGCTATGAAGCCGGGGAATAAGGAGATCGGAAAATGCCCCCGATAGAGGATCATCCCCTGCGCTATGAGCTGGCCAATGAGCTGCACGCGCGCCCGTTTCCCTCGCTGAGCGCGCCTTGTACCGCCGCCTACCTCGCAATCAAACAGCCCCATGATGCCGCCAAGCGGGACCGCGCCGCGGATCTGGCGCATCTGACTGCCTTGCTTGATCGCTATGGGGCGAGTCATCCGCAACCCGGTGCCACGCATTATTCCGGGCAGATCGGGCGGCATGTTCTGAAATGGGAAAGCCACACCGAATTCGTGACCTACACGGTCTTTACCGAAGGGGTCAGCACGCGCCCCTTTGATCCGGCCGATTTCGAGGTATTCCCCACCGACTGGCTTGCCAGGTCTCCGGGGATGCGGGTGACCTCTGCGCTGATCCGGGTGACGCCGTGGGAAAACAAGGACCGGACCCGCGAAGATACCGATCAGTGGTTTGTCTCTGAAAGCGTGGCGGTAGCACGGGTGCTTGATGATGCTGCGGTGATCGTGGGGGATTTTCGTATTGATACGGCGGGGCATCTGCGATTTTCGGTCAATGTTGCCCCAGGCACCGGGGCGCGCCGGATCGGTCGTATCGTCCAGCGCCTGTGCGAGATTGAAACCTATAAGTCGATGTCGATGCTCGGCTTTGCGCGGGTGCGCGAAATGGGCTGCCAGATGGGCGAGACCGACAGCCAGCTGAGCCGCCTGATCGGCGATATGACGGGGGGGGCACAACCGGCCGAGGACACCCTGCAAGACCTGCTGCGGGTGTCAGCCGAGCTTGAATCGCTGGTGGCGCAGTCGTCGTTTCGTTTTGGGGCTACGGCGGCTTATGAACAGATCGTCAATCAACGCATCAGCGTGCTGCGCGAGGACCGCTTTGAGGGCCGTCAGACATTCGCCGAATTCATGATGCGCCGCTATGAACCCGCGATGCGCACGGTGCGCGCCACCAAGGAGCGGCTGGATGCGATGGCGGACCGCGCGATGCGCGCGGGCGAATTGTTGCGCACACGGGTGGATGTGGAGCGCAGCGCGCAAAACCAAGCCTTGCTGGAAAGCATGGACAAGCGCGCCGATCTGCAACTGCGCCTGCAACGCACGGTCGAAGGGCTTTCGGTCGTCGCGATCAGCTATTACGCGGTGTCGCTGGCGGGTTATCTGCTTTATCCGCTGACCGGGGTGCTGGGGCTGAGCAAGGGGATGATCACCGCCGCCGTGACCCTGCCGGTGGTCGGGCTGGTGTGGTGGCTGGTGCAACGCATTCGCAATAAATTGCACTGAGACATTACGCTCACGAGAGCGCGCGGCGGGCTTCAGGTGATGTAGTGCAGGCGGTCAAATTCCTGCCGCCAGGCCGACACTTCGGGTAAAAGCACGGCGGCGTCATTGCCGCGCAGCGCCTGTGCGATAAGCGGGGCCATGCGTGGGGCGTCCTCCGGGGTAAACCCCCATCGCACCAGTTCTGGCGTGCCAATCCGTAGGCCGTTCATATCGCCCGCAACCGGACCAATCGGAAGCCCGATGCCACAGGCCAGAAATCCGGCCTTGCGCAGGGTTTTCGATGCGGCCTGTCCGCCGCCAAACCCGGCGGCGGCAATCGCGAACTGATGCGAATTGGTGGCTCCCTGCGCGCCCTTGAACACCGGCAGCCCCTCGGCCTCAAGCGCTGCCGCCAAGGACTGCGCCACGGCCACCATCTGCGCGGCATAGGCCACGCCATGGGTGCGCCAATCCAGCAGGGTCACGGCCAAAGCCGCCGATTTGGCCGCATCGAAATTGGCCGTCATACCCGGAAAAGCGATCGCATCAAGGCGTTCGGCAAGGGCGGCGTCATTGCTCACGATCAATCCCCCCGCCGGGCCGCCAAGGCTTTTATAGGTGCTCATCGTCATCATATGCGCGCCCTCGGCCAGAGGGTTGCGCCAGGCGCGCCCTGCGATGATGCCGCATTGATGGGCCGCGTCAAACAGCAGTTTTGCGCCCACCTCATCGGCAATCGCGCGCACCTCGCGTACCGGATGCTCGAAGAGGTTGAGGCTTGCGCCAAGCGTGATCAGTTTGGGGCGTTCCTTGCGCGCCAACTCGGCCAAACCGGCCAGATCGACGGTATAGCCATCTGCATCGACCGGCGCCTCGATGATCCGCAAGCCATAAAGCCCGGCACAGCCGCCCATATGATGCGTCACATGCCCGCCGATGCTGGCGGGGGGCGCGATGATCGTATCGCCCGGTTTGCAGGTGGCCATAAAGCCGTAGAGATTGGCAATCGCCCCCGAGGGCACGCGGATTTCGGCAAATTCGGCTTCGAACACCTCGGCGGCGAGGGTGGCGGCGATCACCTCGATCTCTTCAATGGCCTCAAGCCCCATTTCGTATTTATCCCCCGGATAGCCAAGCGAGGGTCGAGAGCCGATGCCGCTGGCCAACAGCGCCTCGGCGCGCGGGTTCATCACGTTGGTGGCGGGGTTGAGGTTGAAACACTCGGCCTCGTGAATCCCGCGGTTATCGGCGGCAAGCGCCTCGATCCGGGCGGCGATGCTGGCGCTGTCCTCGGCATCTGTGCGCGTGGCGAGGGTTTGAACAAGGTCTTCGCAGGGGGCAGGCACCCAAGGGCGGCGGGCCAATGTCATTGTGAAATCTCCCAGACTGGTTTGGCTCAATCTGCCTTGGCGCGGCTTGTGCGCGCAAATGAGATTATGTAAAAATTAGCTTAGAAAAACTAAGGCTAGAAAAATGTCAGTTTCCCCACCGCGCCCCAAGGGCCCACCGCTGAACGCCTTGCGTGCCTTCGAGGCCGCTGCCCGGCTTGGTGGCTTTGCCAATGCCGCAGACGAGCTTTGCGTGACGCCGGGCGCCGTGTCGCAACATATCAAGGCGCTTGAGGAATGGATCGGGGCGGATCTCTTCGAGCGTCGCTCGCAGGGCGTGCGCCTGAGTGCCTTTGGCGCCGAGGTCGCGCCCGGCTTTGCCCTGGCTTTCGATGCAATGGGCGCGGCGGTGCATGGCATGCGCAGCGCCGCGCGGCACAAGACGCTGCATATTGCGGCCCTGCCGAGTGTGGCGCAACTTTGGTTGTCACCGCGCTTGCCACGGGTGCGCGCCGCCCTGCCAGAGCTAAGCATTTCGGTCTCGGCGGTTGAGGCCCCGCCAAATCTGGCGCGCGAATTGTTTGACCTTAGCCTGTTCATCCGCCGCCCCACCGGGCGCGCGCGCGAAACCGTGCTGGCCAGAGATGTGATCTTTCCCGTCTGTACGCCGGTGATTGCCGCGCGGCTCGAGACCCCTGCTGGCCTTATGCATCAGACGCTGTTGCATGATGCGCTCTGGCCCGGCGATTGGGCGCTTTGGGGTGGGGTGGCGCTGCCCGATCATAAGCTGCCCGACAAGGGCCCACGCTTTTCGCTTTACAGCATTGCCCTGGAAGAGGCGCGCAACGGGGCGGGTGTTCTGATGGGGCATCAATCGCTGGTAGAGGCCGCGCTTGCCTCTGGTGATCTTGTCGCGCCGTTTGCGGCCAAGGTCGAAACCGGCAAGGCCTTGGTGCTTGAGCGGGCGGGCTTTGAGGCGGGGCCAAATCACCTGGCGCAGGTTATGAGGTTGCTGCAAGAGGCGTAATCTGCACCATTCACCTCTGGCCAATGCCGCCCGGCTGCGCTATCCGGGCCGGGCTATGCAAGCGAGAAGGGGGCACCTGATGTCCGACACTGTGCCATTTGAAAAGCCCGGCCCTATCGAGGCCACTTTAAAAGGCGCGATTGCGCCCACCGAAGAGATCATCGCTGAGGCGCGCGCCGGGCGGATGTTCATTCTTGTCGATCACGAGGATCGCGAGAATGAAGGCGATCTTGTGATTGCCGCCGAATTTGCCACGCCCGAAGCGATCAACTTCATGGCCATGCATGGGCGCGGGCTGATTTGCCTTCCGATGACCTCAGAGCGGATCGACCGGCTTGGCCTGCAGATGATGGCGGTCAATAATTCGTCGCGTCATGAGACCCCGTTTACCGTTTCGATCGAAGCGCGGGAGGGTGTCAGCACCGGCATTTCCGCTCATGACCGCGCCCACACGGTTGCAACCGCGATCAACGAACAGAACACCATGGCCAGCCTCGCCACGCCGGGCCATATCTTTCCGCTGCGCGCGCGCCGGGGCGGGGTGTTGATCCGCGCAGGCCATACCGAGGCAGCCGTCGATATTTCGCGACTGGCCGGGTTGAACCCCTCGGGCGTGATCTGCGAGATCATGAAGGACGACGGCAGCATGGCGCGGCTGCCTGACCTGATCACTTTCGCAGAGACGCATGGCATGAAAATCGGCACGATTTCGGATCTGATTGCCTATCGCCACAAGCATGACAACCTGATCACCGAAGTGCGCCGCGAGACGGTTCAGTCAAGCCATGGCGGCGCCTGGGATATGCGGATTTTCGCGGATCAGATCACCGGCACCGAGCATGTTGCGCTGATCAAGGGCGATATCACCGATGGCAAGCCGGTTCTGGCACGCACCCATGCGCTTGACGCGCTTGAGGATGTGCTTGGCATCGGTCTCGCGGCCTCTGAGGGGGGCGGGCCGACCGGCAAATTACCGCGCGCGATGGACATCATTGCCGCAGAAGGCCGTGGCGCGGTGTTCCTGTTCCGCCAACCACGCCCCAAGCTTTCGGGCGAGATGGAGGATGACGACACTCCCCGCACGATCAAGCAGACCGGGCTTGGGGCGCAGATCATGTCGACCATGGGCGTGCATGAGCTGATCCTGCTGACCGATAGCCCCAAGACCCGGTATCTTGGCCTTGATGCCTATGGCATTTCCATCATTGGCACCCGCCCCATCACATAGGTTGATCCCAAATGGCCGAAAAAGAATACACCCTGCCGCGCGCCGAATTTGACAAGCCGGTCAAGATATTGATCGCGGTGGCGCCGTTTTATCGCGATATCGCCGATAACCTGATCGCCGGTGCACAGGCGGAAATCGAAGCTTCTGGCGGCACCTGGGATCTGGTCGAAGTGCCCGGCGCGCTTGAGCTGCCCACCGCCATCGGTATTGCCGAGCGGATGTCGAACTTTGATGGCTACGTCGCGCTTGGCTGTGTTATCCGGGGCGAGACGACCCATTACGAAACCGTCTGTAACGACAGCTCGCGTGGGATCACTCTGCTCGGGCTTCAGGGGCTGTGCATCGGCAATGGCATCCTGACGGTTGAAACCCGCGCCCAGGCCGAGGTGCGCGCCGATCCGGGCGCGATGAACAAAGGGGCAGGGGCGGCAGCCGCAGCCTTGCATCTTATCGCGCTCAGCCGTAAGTGGGGCGCCTCGCGCAAGGGCGTTGGGTTTGTTCCCTCGACCAAAGAATACAAGCTGGCAGGCGAGCCGAAGGATACCCCCAAAGCATGACGAGCCCCGATCCCGACAATATTGGCCCGGTCTCTGGCAACCAGAAACGCAAGATGCGCTCGGCGGCGCGTCTATATGCGGTGCAGGCGCTGTTTCAGATGGAGCATTCAAACCAGACCGTCGATGCGGTCATTGAGGAATTCCTTGAACACCGGTTCGGGGCAGAGGTGGATGACGGTGTGGACATGGCCGAGGGCGATGTTGATCTCTTTCGCAAGCTGCTTGGGGATTCGGTCAACTGGCAGGCGTCGATTGACCAGATGACAGACCGCGCGCTTGTGGCCAAATGGCCGATTGCGCGGATTGATCCGACCCTGCGCGCCCTTTTTCGTGCAGCGGGCGCCGAAATGACCCAGTCCGATACGCCGCCGCGCGTGGTGATCATGGAATACGTTGATGTAGCCAAGGCGTTTTTTCCGGAGGGAAAAGAACCTAAATTCGTGAATGCGGTTCTTGATTTCATGGCGCATGAGGCCAAACCGCAGGGCTTTTGACGCTTCGGGTTTTTCCAAACGGAGTGCGCCGGGGCACGCGCATTTATGGTCATTGAATGAGGGGCGCTGCCCCTCAAACTCCCCGGGATACTTTCGGCCAGAAGAAGGTAGAAAAGCCACTTCTGTTTCTTCTGGCTTTAAATATCCCCGCCAGAGGCTCCTGTTGGATCCGCAGGCGCTGAGTCTTCGGGTGTAGCGGTATTGCAAACTAATCCGGCGAAAAAGCGCGCGTGTTAGCTCTTTATTAGCCACTCCCTTGGGAAGATGGGGGAAACCGGCTATACTAAATCAAGACCGTCGAAGGATTCCCAGATATGCCCAAGCTTGTTCGTCTCTACATCACGCAGGTTGCTATTGGATTTGGCATAGCCGGTGCCTTTGTGGCGATGTTGCTATGGTTTAATGTCGCAAACCTTTGGCATCTGGTCAGTCATTCCGACAAGGGTCTGCTTGCGGTGGTTATCCTGTGGCTTGCCAATGGGATCGTGTTCGCGGGTGTTCAGTTCGGCATTGCCGTGATGCGGATGAAGGACGACGATGACGATGAACCGCGTGGCGGTCACCGTCAGCGTATCATGCAGCAGGAGTATTCCGTCATCCCTATCCCGGTGGATCAGGGTCAAAGGCCGAATCCCTGGCGCAATCGTTAAGGCGTCGCCCCTGTAAATTCATCAAATTCTGAACAACGACCGGCGGCGGTAAAGGTGTGGCGGGCCCGCCGCAGCCGTTTGGTTTTCTCATTCCCGAGGACCTGTGTGTACAGGTGGGCACCGGATAAACGGACCACGGTCCGGACAGAGCCAGTTCCCTCGGAATTGCTTAAGGCCACCGGAATGCAACCGTTCACGAGAAGGGCAGCACCCGCCACCCCTGTTAGGTAGTCCTTTGTGTGACTTGGGACAAGGGGCGTCAGTCCAGAATTGACGCGCCGCCGCCGACATGTGCATTCGGCCCATGTAATCCGTGATCCACTCGCCGTGATCGCCCCGAGCCAAACCCATCATAAAGGACCGGCGCGACCGAAACGATCAGGCCCTGCATCGCCGCGAAATGGCGCAAATTTAGCGGGATGTCCTGCGGCTCTGGTAGCGGGGGTGTGGGTAAGGATCACGTCGAACTGCTTGCAGGCAAAGCGACTCGTGAAAGCTGGCACGATCGCCGGGCCTTCGCCCCCGGATTCGGTCGCTGATAGTGGGGCAGTCGCCGCGCGTCGCGAACATAAGCCATCCCGGCGCAATCTTGCGGGAGCGTCGCGTCCACCATGTCGGGCCGATTCGAGCGCCAGCCATTGACGTCTCATCGCGCCAGTTTAGAGGCGCGCGAAGCGCCGTTTAGCCTGAATGCCATATTGACTTTGTTCATGAAATGTTCATGTTTGTCTCATGACAATGCGTTCCGACCTAATGCCTCAACCCGGCCAGCTTCTGGCGCGCGGTGTATGCCGCCATTTTCGCAGTCATAACTTTGATTCTATTGTTGAATTCACGCCCGAGCGTGGCCGCCGCGTGGATGTGATGGCGCTTGGCCCCAAGGGCGAGATCTGGGTGGTGGAGTGCAAATCAAGCCGCGCCGATTTCATGTCGGACGGCAAATGGCAGGGCTATCTGCAATGGTGCGACCGGTATTTCTGGGCGGTCGATTCAGAGTTTCCGGTCGAGTTGCTGCCCGATGGCACCGGTCTGATCATGGCCGACGCCTATAGCGCCGAGATCATTCGCATGGGGCCGGAAACCCGTCTTGCGGCGGCGCGGCGCGCGGCGCTCACGCGCAGGTTTGCCCGGCACGCGGCACGGCGGTTGCAATCGGCGCTTGATCCGCGACTATGAGGTTTTGGCGCGTGCGGCCTTGGCCGAGGCCATTAGCTCCGAGGCGATTTCCTCTGCCTCGTCAGGGGTGAAGTCCATCGGAATTTCAACACCTTGCCCTTCAACGTAAAGGCGCACCATGCCCTGATCGGTAGGCCCGATTTGCAGGTTCGCTTCGATATCGCTTTCGCTGTTGATGCCCATGGCTGCCTCCTTGAAACAGGCGATGAGCTACTCTTTTCGTTCTTGCTTGGCAAGCGGCTTCGCGGTTTTCCGGTGGGGATGATCATGATCACCCTGCCCGCGATTGTGACTATCGGCGATACCGCTTTGACCCTATGAAAGCCACCGCGCGGCCTGTGCGCTTTGACAAAAAACCGGCTGGCGTATGCTTGGCGCGGTGCCGGTCCGCTCTTTTGCGCAGGACCTTGTTGAACAAAGCTGGGAAATCACGCTCTAAGAGGCTTGCAATCGGACGTGGGAAAAGATAATTCGCCTCCCAGTGCCGCCTTAGCTCAGTTGGTTAGAGCGCTGGATTGTGGATCCAGAGGTCCCCCGTTCAAGCCGGGGAGGCGGTACCATCCCACCCTTTACCTAATCGTCCGGCTCGATCGTCACGCTTTGGCGCAGGTTTCCGGTGGTGCGATCATAGATCAGAATGCGGTCATCGGCGGTGACGATCGCGTACCAGCCGGTGCCTTGGGTAAAGGCCGTGGCGCGGGCGCCGTCGGGGAGGGTGATCGTCGCGGGCAGGTCCGGCGCATCATTGCCCCAGAAGCGGATGACAAACAGCGCAATGATCACTAGAAGGCCAGCAATCATCGTGGCGGTCAGCACCGTGACCAGCCGCGTCAGAAATTTCAGCATCGCCGGATTGACCGGCTGAGGGGTATCATCCATGGGCCAGGCCCCGCTTAGCTTTGAGATCGAAAGTGATCCGCCTGCGCGCCTTGATAAGGCGCTTTCGCGCGATGTGCCAGAGGCGGCGAACCTGTCGCGCACCCGGCTTATGCGGCTGCTGGCCGAGGGGTTGGTGACGGTGAATGGCGTTGTGGTGCAAGACGCCAAGGCCCGCGTGGCCGAGGGCGACCGGATCGAGATCACCGTGCCCGAGGCCCGCGAGAGCCATATCGGCGCGCAGAATATCCCGCTTGAGGTGGTGTTCGAGGATGACGATCTTATCGTGGTGAACAAGCCCGTCGGCATGGTGGTGCATCCGGCCCCCGGCACGCCCGAGGGCACGCTGGTGAACGCGCTGCTGCATCATTGCGGTGATACCCTGTCGGGGGTGGGCGGGGCCAAGCGGCCCGGTATCGTGCACCGGATCGACAAGGATACCAGCGGCCTTCTGGTGGTGGCGAAGTCCGACGCGGCGCATCACGGCCTTGCCGCGCAATTTGAGGCCCATACCGTCGAGCGTTATTACCGCGCCATCGTGCATGGCGCGCCTGCGGCCAGTGACCCGCGGCTGCGCGGCGTGCGCGGCGTAAGTTTCGAGCCGGGCAATGTGATTCGGATCATCACCCAACTGGCGCGCCACAAGACCGACCGCCAGCGTCAGGCGGTGCTGTTTCAGGGCGGGCGTCATGCGGTGACCCGCGCCCGCGTGGTTGAAACCTTCGGCATGCCCGCCACCGTCAGCCTTGTGGAATGCTGGCTTGAAACCGGGCGCACCCATCAGATTCGCGTGCATCTCACCTATGCCGGGCACGGGCTTGTCGGCGACCCGGTCTATGGCGGGCGGCGCAAGCTGTCGGAAAAGGCGCTGTCAGTGGCGGGCATCGAGGCCGCGCGCGATTTTCCGCGTCAGGCGCTGCATGCCGCGATTTTGGGGTTCGAACATCCGGTAACGGGCGAAAATATGCGTTTTGAGGCGCCTTTGCCCGCCGATATGACCGGTCTGATAGAAGCGCTGCGGGGCTGAACCTCGCCAATTTCAAGAAATTTTAATTTTCTTTGCGACGGAAAGTCTAAGTTTTGCGTTAAACTATATGACCTACCAAGCCTTGAAAGAGGCGGCGTGAGTTCCTAGGTCAATGTTAACGATATAAACATCGAGAGGGATGCAGTCATGGGCAACTATAAAAATCTGCCGGCTCCGACACCAGAAGGCGGGCTGAACCGCTATATGCAGGAAATCCGCAAGTTTCCGTTACTGGAACCGGAAGAAGAATACATGCTGGCCAAACGCTGGGTCGAGGAACAAGACACCGAAGCGGCACATAAGATGGTCACCAGCCACCTGCGCCTCGCGGCCAAGATCGCGATGGGCTATCGCGGTTACGGGCTGCCGCAGGCCGAGGTGATCTCCGAGGCGAATGTGGGCCTGATGCAGGCGGTCAAACGGTTTGACCCCGAGCGCGGCTTTCGCCTTGCGACCTATGCCATGTGGTGGATTCGTGCCAGCATTCAGGAATACATCCTGCGCAGCTGGAGCCTTGTGAAACTGGGCACCACAAGTGCGCAGAAAAAGCTGTTCTTCAACCTGCGCAAGGCCAAGGCCAAGATCGGCGCGTTCGAGGATGGCGACATGCGCCCCGACGTGGTCAAGAAGATCGCCACCGACCTTGGCGTGACCGAAGCTGAAGTCATCAGCATGAACCAGCGGATGGCGGGGGCGGATGCGTCTCTCAACGCCACGGTCGGCTCCGAGGGCGAAGGCAGCATGCAATGGCAGGACTGGCTTGAGGATGAAGGGGCCGATCAGGCCGGCGATTACGAACGTGCCGACGAACTTGATGCGCGCCGCGAGTTGTTGAGCGAGGCGATGGATGTGCTCAATGAGCGCGAGCGCGATATCCTGACGCAACGCCGCCTGAGCGAAAAGGCGGTCACGCTTGAGGATCTGAGCGGGTCCTATGACGTGAGTCGCGAGCGTATCCGCCAGATCGAGGTGCGGGCCTTTGAAAAACTGCAAAAGCGGATGCGCGCCCTGGCCCAGGAAAAAGGCATGCTTGCCTCGGCATAACCCTTGGTGCGGGCGATGATTGCACGTAAGTTGCCCCTGCAAGGCTGGGGGCGATGACACATGGGGCAGGCGATGGATTCTGCGGCGCGCAGGACGTGTAATGAGGCGGGGGCGCACAATCGCCTGACCCGTATAACGCTTGGCCTTTGTGCGCTGCTTTTGGCGCTCTCGGCCTGCGCGCCGCGCATGACCGCCGAGCGCGCCTTGCCGCACCCCGATGCGCGCATTCAGCCGATCTTTGTCGCGACCGAACGCAAGCTGGATAAGACCGGGCCATTTTTTGGCTTCCAGCGCCCGGAGGGCATGAATTACTTTCGCGCCGATATTTCCGTGCCCCCCATCCATCAGGTCGGGGTGATCGAATGGCCCGACGGCCCCCCCGATGCGGCCAGTGATTTCGTCGTGACCGGAACGCATGTGTATGACGGGCCGGGGCAGATGATTGGCGATATCCGCCGCGCCGGGCCGGGGCGCGAAACGCTTGTTTTCATCCACGGCTATAACAACACCCTGTCGGAATCGATGTACCGGCTGGCCCAGATCCAGACCGATTTTGCGACAAACATGCCCGCGATGCTGTTTTCCTGGCCCTCGGCGGGCGATCCGCGGGGCTATATCTATGATCGCGACAGCGTGATGTTTGCGCGCGACGATCTTGTGGCGCTGCTTGACCGGCTGACGGCACGACCGGGTGACAAGGTGTTCTTGCTCGCCCACTCGATGGGCTCGCATCTCGCGATGGAGGCCCTGCGTCAGGCCAAGCTAAGCGGCAAGACACGGCTGTTGTCGCGCGTGAGCGGCGTGACCCTGATGTCACCGGATATCGACCCGGATCTGTTTGACCGTCAGGCCGAGGTGATCGGTAAACTGCCGCAACCCTTCCTGATCTTCATCTCGAAACAAGACCGCGCCCTGAGCCTGGCCGGATTTATCACCGGGCGCAAAGCCCGGCTTGGGGTGATCGACGAGGCCGAAAAGATCACGCGCTCCGATGTGACGGTGATTGATTTCACCGAGTTGGCCGATGGCAATAATCTCAACCACTTCGTGCCTGTCACCTCGCCCGCCGCGATCAGCGTGCTGAATGGCATCATCTCGCAGGCCGGGCGCGAGGGCACCGGCTTTCTGCGGGATATGGCGCTAAAGCTGCCGACCGCGCGGGCGGTTCAGCCTTAGTCTTCCATCGCTTCCAACTGGTCGATAAAGCCCGAGATCATCGACAACCCCTTGTCCCAGAACGCCGGGTCGCTGGCATCAAGGCCGAAGGGCGCGAGCAATTCCTTGTGGTGCTTTGATCCGCCAGCCTTGAGCATGTCGAAATACTTTTCCTGAAAGCCCTCGGGGTTTTCCTCGTAGACCGCGTAAAGCGCGTTCACCAAGCCGTCGCCAAAGGCGTAGGCATAGACGTAGAACGGCGAATGCACGAAATGCGGGATATAGGCCCAGAAGGTCTCGTATCCGTCCGCGAAATCAAACGCCGGCCCAAGGCTCTCGGCCTGCACCGACATCCAGAGCGCGTTGATATCGTCGGGCGTCAATTCGCCCTCGCGGCGCGCGGCATGAAGCTTGCATTCAAAGTCGTAGAACGCGATCTGGCGCACGACGGTGTTGATCATATCCTCGACCTTGCCCGCCAGAAGCACCTTGCGCTCCTGATCCGATTTGGCCCCGTCAAGCATCTTGCGGAAGGTCAGCATCTCACCGAAAACGCTGGCGGTCTCGGCCAGCGTTAGCGGCGTGCTGGCCAGCAATTCGCCCTGATCGGCGGCCAGAACCTGATGCACGCCGTGGCCAAGCTCGTGCGCAAGCGTCATCACATCGCGCGGCTTGCCCAGATAGTTGAGCATCACATAGGGGTGCACATTGGTCACCGTCGGATGCGCAAACGCCCCCGGCGCCTTGCCGGGTTTCACACCCGCATCAATCCAGCCTTTGTCAAAGAACGGCTGTGCCAGATCGGCCATGCGCGGATCAAAGGCGCCATAAGCCTCGATCACGGTGTTGCGGGCGCTGTCCCAATCGACGATTTTCGTGCTTTCCATCGGCAGCGGCGCGTTGCGGTCCCAGGTCTGCATCCGCTCAAGCCCAAGCCATTTGCGCTTGAGCTCGTAATAGCGATGGCTGAGCTTCGGGTATGCCTTGACCACCGCATTGCGCAGCGCCTCGACCACCTCGGGCTCGACATCGTTGCTCAGGTGCCGCCCGGTCTGGGCGGTGGGCATGCCGCGCCAGCGGTCGATGACCTCTTTTTCCTTGGCGGCGGTGTTATGGACGCGCGAAAAGGTGCGGATATTCTCGCCAAAGACGCGGGCAAGCTCGCGGCTGGCGGCTTCTCGTTTGCTGCGGTCCTGTTCGGTCAGAAGGTTCAGCGTGCCCTCGATGGTCAACTCTTCGCCGTCGACGTCAAAGCTTAGCCCCGCGATGGTTTCGTCAAACAGACGTTCCCAGGCATCGCCCACAACCCCGAGATCATGCAGGAATTTTTCAAGCTCATCGGAAAGCTGATAGGGCTTCATCGCGCGAATCCGGTCAAGCACGGGCTTATAGCGCGCCAGATCGGCAGTCTCGGCGTACATCGCGCTCAGCGTCGCCTCGTCAAGCCGGTTGAGTTCGAGCGAAAAGAACACCAGCGGCGTGGTATAGGTGGTGATTTTTTCCTGACAATCGGACATGAATTTCGCCCGCCCGCCATCGGTCGTAAGCTGATAATAGCGCAGCCCGGCAAACGACATGATGCGCCCGGCGATATTGCTTATCTTTTCGTCGCGGTGCAGACACTCCAAAAGACCGGGCCCATCCAGATCGGCAAGCTTGCCTTCATAATCGCGGGCAAATTCGGCGCAGGCGGTCTTGAGCCAGTCAAGATCACGCTCAAGCTCGGGCGCGTCTTCACCGCTGTAAAGATCGCTCAGGTCCCACTCCGGCAGCTTTCCCAGATCCTTGTTGCCAGATGTGGCATTTGCATCGCGGACGGGGAAGGGCAGGTTAATCATGGGGCACCTCTTGTTGCATGTTGACCCAAGACATAGGCCGCACCGCGGCGCGCCACAAGGGGCCGGTCTTTTGGTGGCCAGTGTCTTGCCATTTGCGAAGCGCTGGCTAGGGTGGGTCAAACGCGAAAGGGGAGTGGAGCCATGAAGTTTGCAAGATACGGTGCACCGGGCCAGGAAAAGCCCGCTGTGGTTGACCACGCGGGACAGCTTCGTGATTTGTCCGGTGTGTTGCCCGATCTGGCGGGCGCTGTGCTTGGCGATCTGCCGGCGGTCAATCCCGACAGCCTGCCGCTTGTCATGGGCAATCCGCGGATTGGACCGCCGGTCGGCAATGTGGGCAAGCTGATCTGCATCGGCCTTAACTACATAGATCACGCGGCCGAGCTTGGCGTTGATCCGCCAAAGGATCCGGTTGTCTTTCTCAAGGCGACCTCGGCCATCATCGGGGCGAATGACACGGTGGTTCTGCCGCGTGGATCAACCCGTGGCGATTGGGAGGTCGAGCTTGGCATCGTGATCGGCAAGCGCGCAAAATACGTGAGCGAGGAAAACGCCCTTGATCATGTGGCGGGTTATACGATCGTCAACGATGTCTCCGAGCGCGCGTTTCAGCTTGAGCGGTCGGGCCAATGGACCAAGGGCAAAAGCTGTGACACTTTCGCCCCGACCGGCCCCTGGCTTGTGACCCCGGATGAGGTGGGCGATGTGCAAACCCTTGATCTGTCGGTCGATGTGAACGGCGAGCGCGTGCAAACCGGCAACACCCGCCTGATGATCTTTACCGTAGCCCAGATCGTGGCCTATCTCAGCGAACTGATGACGCTGGAGCCGGGCGATGTCATCGCCACAGGCACGCCGCCGGGCGTCGGCATGGGGCATAAACCGCCGCGCTCTCTGTCGCCAGGTGATGAAATGGTGCTCAGGATTTCCGGGCTTGGTGAGCAACGCTCGCCTGTCGCGCAGGACCGTTAGCATTGCTGTCGCCCGTGCCAGAGTAGAACTGGCATAGCATCCTGAACAGACGGCCCCGCATGTCGGGGCTGTCCATCAGGGTTTCGTGGCGCCCGGTTTCGACCATCTCAAGCCGGCCTCCGGGCCAATGCGCCATGCGGTCGTGCACGCGGGCCACATCTACGATCTGCTCATCGCTGCCAAGCAGCGTCAGACAGGGCATGTCAGGCGAGGGGCGGCGCGCCAGACTGCGGGTTTCATGTAGCGCCTCGTGCAGCCAGTGCAGGCTTGGCCCGCCAATGCCAAGTTCGGGATGCGCAGTGGCCTGATTGATCATGTATTGATACATCTCACGATCATTGGTCAGCTTGTTGGTCTCGAACGGCTCGGTCAGAACATAGTTTTGCGGGGCGGTGCCGGGGGCATAAAAGTGGCTCATGCCGAAACGCCGACTGCTCCAGGACAGAGACCAGGCCACCGGGCGCAGGGCATCGGCCATCGCGATCCCCCACATCGGCCCGGAAAAGGCACAGCTTTGCACCTCCATCCCCTGCATCACCGCGCGCAGACCAATGCAGCCGCCCATCGAATGCGCCAAAAGATGCCAGGGGCGCGGAAGGTCAAGGCGATGCGCGGCCTCAACCATCGCCGCCACATCCATCTGATAATCGGTAAAGCGATGCACATGGCCCGACATCACGTCATCCTGAAGCCGATCCGCAAGCCCCTGACCGCGCCAGTCAATCACCAGTGTGGCATAGCCGCAGTCGGCCAGATGCGCGGCGGCGATCCCATATTTCTCGATATACTCGGTACGTCCGGGGAACAGGAACACCGTGCCTTTCGTTGCGCCGCGATTCCACAGACCGACACGGATGCGCACGCCGTCGGCGGTTGTCATCCACCAGGCGGCGCCGTCATCCGGGCCCTGTGCGATATCCGAGAAAAGCGGCGCCTCTTTCATCAGCTCAGCACGCTTCCAAGCTTCATCGCCATGCCCATATCGCCGTCAACACTCAGTTTGCCGGTCATGAAGGCGGCGGTGGGATCAAGATCGCCTGACAGGATCGACTCAAACGTTTCCTGATCGGCGGTGAGGGTCACATCCGCCTCGGAATCACCCGCCCGCGCGCCATCGCTGTCGATCAGAACGGCGCCTTCGCCTTCGATCACGAATTTGGCCAGGCCGTCAAAGCCCTCGTCGCCCATTTTTTCATTCAATGCGGCCACGGCTGCGGTAATCACTTCGCTCATTTGCAGTTCCTTTCACATTTCGGTTGTCGGGGGTTTGTTTCCCGGCATTCTGCGCTAAACTCACACCTGTTATGCGCATGGCACGTCTCAATCTCAACCGTATCGTCGCGGCACTTCTGGCGATAGTCACGTTTTCCCTACCTGCCCTGGCGGCGCCGAACGCGCGGCTTGACGGGCTGTTTGAACAGCTCTCGCAGGCCGATGAAAAAGACGCGCGGCGAATCGCCGGTGAGATCGAGCTTGAGTTGGAGAAATCCGGCTCGCCCGCGATGGATCTTTTGCTGCGCCGTGGCCGCGACGCCATTGAGGCAGGCGATACCAAAATGGCCATCGAACATCTGAGCGCGCTGATTGATCATGCGCCGGATTTTGCCGAGGCCTGGCACCTGCGCTCGGTGGCGTTTTTCAAGGCGGATCGCTATGGGCTTGCTCTGGCGGATATCGAACACGCCCTGGCGCTTGAGCCGCGCCATTACAACGTGCTTTACGGCCTTGGCGTCCTGCTGGATGAAATGAATCAGCCCGATCTTGCACAAGAGGCCTTTTCCCGTGTTCTGGCTATACATCCGCATCACGAGGACGTAACCAAGGCGATGGAAGGCATCAAAAGCCAGCTTGGCGGCGCAGACCTCTGATCAGGTAACGGGAGAGACGGCACATGGCCGAGCAGTCAAGAACCCTTGCGGTTCTGGGCCCGACAAATACCGGCAAGACGCATTATGCGATTGAACGGATGCTGGGCTATCGCACGGGGGTGATCGGCCTGCCGCTGCGTCTTTTGGCGCGCGAGGTTTACGACAAGATCGTCGCCCTGCGCGGCCCCTCGGTGGTGGCGCTTGTCACCGGCGAAGAGCGGATCGTGCCGCCGCGTGCCAAATACTGGGTCTGCACGGTCGAGGCGATGCCCGAGGGCATGGGCGCCGATTTTCTGGCGGTTGACGAAATTCAGCTTTGCGCCGATCCCGAACGCGGCCATGTCTTTACCGACCGCCTGTTGCGGATGCGCGGGTTGCGCGAAACCCAGTTTCTGGGCAGCCACACCATGCGCCCGACAATTGCCGCGCTTGTGCCTGGGGTCGAGTTCATAAGCCGCGAGCGGATGTCGCAGCTTTCTTATGGCGGCCCGAAAAAGATAAGCAAAATGCCCGCCAGAAGCGCGATTGTCGGGTTTTCGGTTGAAAACGTCTATGCGATTGCCGAACTGTTGCGCCGCCAGAAGGGCGGGGCGGCGGTTGTCATGGGCGCGCTTTCCCCGCGCACCCGCAATGCGCAGGTCGAGCTTTATCAGAACGGCGATGTCGATTACCTCGTCGCCACCGATGCCATCGGCATGGGGTTGAACCTTGATATCAATCATGTCGCCTTTTCCGCGCTGTCCAAGTTTGACGGCCAGCGGATGCGCATGCTGGCCCCCAACGAGCTTGGCCAGATCGCCGGGCGTGCGGGCCGGGGCATGAGCCATGGCACCTTTGGCGTCACCGGCGAGGCCCGCGATCTTGACCCCGAAGTGGCGCAGGCGATCATGGATCACCGCTTTGCCCCGATCCGCAAGCTGGAATGGCGCAATTCCAACCTGCAATTTGGCACCACCTCGGCGCTGATCACCGCGCTTGAGGCGCGCCCGGACGATGAATTGCTGGTGCGCGCCCGCGAAGCCGATGACCTCGGCTCGCTCAAGACCCTCTCGGCCCAGCCCGAAATTGCCGAACGCGCCATTGGCGGCCCGGCCGTGCGGCTGTTGTGGGATGTTTGCCGCATCCCGGATTTTCGAAGCATCAGCCACGGCGAACATACCGGTCTTTTGAACACGATCTTCCGCGATCTGCATGAGTTGGGCCGGGTGCCCGATGACTGGCTGGCGCGCCAGGTCAAACGCATTGACCGGACCGACGGCGATATTGACACGTTGTCGAAACGGCTCGCCTATATCCGCACCTGGACCTATGTTGTGCAGCGAAAAGGCTGGGTTAATGACGAAAACCATTGGCGCGGGGCGACGCGCGCTGTAGAAGACCGCCTGTCGGATGCGCTGCACGAGCGTCTGACCCAAAGATTTGTGGACCGGCGCACATCCGTGCTTTTGCGCCGGCTCAAGCAGAAGGAAGCCATGGTGGCCGAAGTAAACGAGAATGGTGATGTAACGGTCGAGGGCGAATTCGTCGGTCGGCTTGAAGGGTTTCGCTTTATCCAGGATAAGGCGGCTGCCGGGAAAGAGGCGCGCACGCTTCAACAGGCCAGCCAATCGGCCCTTGCCCCGCATTTTCATCTCAAGTCAGACCGCTTCTACAACGCGCCCGACACCGAGATTGATTTCACCGAACAGGGCGGCTTGCTCTGGGGGAAGGACGCGGTTGGCAAACTGGTTGCCGGTGCCGATCCTCTCAAGCCCCAGGTTGCGGCCTTTGTCGATGAAGAGGCCGGCGCGGATGTTGTGCAGAAGGTGCAACGCCGCCTGCAACACTTCATTGATCGCAAGATCGCCACCCTGTTCGAGCCGCTGTTGAACATCCAGCGCGACGAAAGCCTGAGCGGCCTTGCACGCGGCTTTGGCTTTCGCCTTGTCGAGGGGTTTGGCATCCTGCCGCGCGGCGAGGTGGCCGATGAGGTCAAGGCGCTGGATCAGGAGGCGCGCGGCGCGCTGCGCAAGCACGGCATTCGCTTTGGCCAGTTCACGATTTTCATGCCACTTCTGCTCAAACCCGCGCCGACGCGTCTGCGGCTGGTGCTGTGGTCGCTCAGCAACGGGCTTGATGAATTCCCCGAGGCGCCGCCGCCGGGCCTTGTGACGGTGCCGTCAAATGACAGCGTCGCCAAGGGCTTGCACACGATGTCGGGCTATCGCGCCGCAGGTGAACGGGCGATTCGCATCGACATGCTGGAACGGCTTGCCGATATGCTGCGCTCGGAAGACAGCCGGGGCGGATTTGAGGCCAAGGCGGACATGCTCTCGATCACCGGCATGACGCTGGAACAGTTCGCCACCCTGATGCAGGGGCTTGGCTATAAGGCCGAGCGCGGCGAGCGTGAAAAGGTCAAGGCGGTCGATAAGGCCATCGCCGAGGCCCCCGCCGATGCCGCCGCTGCGGCAGAGGATGCCGCGGCCGATATCGTCGAGACGATTGCCGATGCCGGTGAGGCGCCGATTGCCGCCGACCCCGCGCCCGAACCCGATGTGCCCGCCGATATCCCGGAAACGGCCGAGGCCGAGGTCGCCCCCGGCGAGACCCCCGAGGTGGCCGCGCCCGAAATCGAGGTGTTCTATACCTTTACCTGGGCCCCGCGCGCCAATCGCGCCCGCGCCGAGCGTGCAGCTGGGGGTGGCGGACGTGACAAACCAGCCAAATCCGGCAAGCCGCGTGGCAAGCCCGGAAAAGGCAAACACCGCGGCGCCCCGCAAGAAAAAGGCGCCAAGAGCTTTAGCGCCCGCCCCGAGAAGAAAGACCGCATTGATCCCGACAACCCCTTCGCGGCGGCCCTTATGGGTCTTAAAACCAAAGGCTGAACTTTGGCGGCGGAGGGGGCGAAAATCCGGCTCGACAAATGGCTTTGGCACGCGCGGTTTTTCAAGACCCGCACGCTGGCCGCCAAAGAGGTTTCGGCCGGTCACGTTCGGGTCAATGGCGCGCGGGTGTCGAAACCGGCCCATGCTGTCGGCCCCGATGATGTGCTGACGTTCGTTCAGGGGCGCGCCGCGCGGGTGGTGCGCGTGCTCGCAATCGGCACCCGACGTGGCCCCGCCCCCGAGGCGCAAATGCTCTATGATGACCTCTCGCCGCCGGTGCCCGAGGAAATTGTTCCGGCTGCGCCAAAATATGAGGGAAAAGGGCGCCCGACCAAGCGTGACCGGCGCAAACTCGATCTGAATGGGCCGGGACCGCTTGAATGATCCGCGCCTCTGGATTAGGTGAAACGCAAAGCGCCAAGGATGAGAGACGGCCATGACCTATATCGTCAACGACAATTGCATCGCCTGTAAATACACCGACTGCGTCGAGGTATGCCCTGTGGATTGTTTCTACGAGGGCGAGAACATGTTGGTCATCCACCCCGATGAATGCATTGATTGTGGCGTCTGCGAGCCGGAATGCCCCGCCGATGCGATCCGCCCGGACACCGAGCCGGAAATGGAAAAATGGGTCGAATTCAACCGCAAATACTCTGAGATGTGGCCGGTGATCATCACCAAGAAAGACCAGCTGCCCGAGGCCGAGGAACGCGATGGCGAGACTGGCAAGCTTGAGAAATACTTTTCCGAAGCCCCCGGCGAAGGTGGCTGAATCGGGCAGGGCGGCGGGAAATCCCGAACTGATTCGTTTAGTTCACCGGGTCGCGACAGCGTTTGCCCGATCTTTCGGGGGGCAAGCGCCTGATTTCAAAGAGGTTATGGCTATCCGACGGTGAGCGGCCTTTCGCGGGGCCGTTTTTTATGTTATACATCTATGACTGATGAATTGACTTGCCCGGTTCCATGTGCCCGCGCCACCGCCCGGGGCTGGAATTCTTTGCGCCAGATGCATATATAATGAGGACCGTGTCGGCCCTTGGCATTTTTTCTGCGTTTGCGACCGGGCACCCCCTGCGAGGAAGACCTGAATGACGAAGTCCAAAAAATCCGAGTTTAGTCCTGACGATTATGTGGTTTACCCGGCCCATGGTGTGGGCCAGATCGTTTCGATCGAAGAGCAGGAAATTGCCGGCATCACGCTGGAACTGTTCGTGATCTCGTTCGAAAAAGACAAGATGACCCTGCGGGTGCCGACCAACAAAGCAACCGAGATTGGCATGCGCAGCCTGTCCAGCCCCGATGTGGTTTCCAAGGCGATGACCACCCTCAAGGGCAAGGCCAAGGTCAAGCGCGCGATGTGGTCGCGCCGGGCGCAGGAATACGAGCAAAAGATCAACTCGGGCGATCTTATCGCGATTGCCGAGGTTGTCCGCGACCTGCACCGCGCCGACGATCAGCGCGAGCAGAGCTATTCCGAACGTCAGCTTTACGAGGCCGCGCTTGAGCGTCTGACCCGCGAAGTGGCCGCCGTCAGCGGTGGCGACGAAGTGCTTGCCGCCAAACAGGTGGATGATGTGCTGGTGTCGCGCGTCGCAGCCTGAGCTGTTGACCTGATTTCGAAAGGGCCGTGCCAGAGAGGCGCGGCCTTTTTCGTTTTCGGGTTAAACCAGCAGGCTGAACAACACGGCGATTTCCGCAATCTGTTGGGTCGCGCCAAGGATATCGCCGGTCTGCCCGCCGATCTTTGCCCGCGCAATCGCGCCCGCGCCAAGCGCCGCCAACCCCGCGCAAAGCGCCGCCGTGACACCCGCACCCCCGAGCATCGCAATCGCGAATACCCCCGCGAGCGCGAGCGCAAGCGCGGCAGTCATCGGCGTGACGCGCCCCACCCTGTGCGACAGCCCGGTTGCGCGCGCATGCGGCAGGGCGGCCATAAGTGCCGGCATCACTCCGCGCGACAGGGTCGCCGCCGCAATCAGGGCGATTGCCCCCGTCGCCGGGCCGGTCTCGAACAACAGCCAGAGCGCGCACCACCGCGCCCCGAGCGACAGGATCAGTGCCAGCACGCCATAACTTCCGATATGGCTGTCTTTCATGATTTCAAGGCGCTTTTGCCGGTCCCAACCGCCCCAGAGCCCGTCTGCGCTATCGGCAAGCCCATCCTCATGCATTGCCCCGCTCAGCACGATCAAAAGGCCAAGCGCGACAAGCGCCGCCAGAGGGTCGGGCAGGCCGATCCACTGTGCCACAAGCCCGCCAAGCGCGGCCAAGGCGCCAAGCACCACGCCGACCAGAGGATAGGCCCAGGCCGCCTCTGCGCTGCGGGTATAGGCACCCACCCGCACCGGCAAACGGCTCAGCAGGCTTAGCGCCAGCACCACATCCCTCACTCGGATCAGGCTGTTGTCGTTTTCCGTCATGGGCGTGCCCTTTTTCGGCTGGGGCGTCGGCTGACCCTGCGATACACAGGGGGCGAATAACATGCAATGAGGGTCTTATGTCCCCGAATTTCACCACTCTTGCCGAATTTTCCAGCCTGCTTGCGGATTTACCCGCCCCGGACGCGTCGGCGATTGAGGCGGCGCATGCGCGCGATCGCCAACTGACCAAACCGCCGGGCGCGCTTGGGCGGCTTGAGGAACTGGCGCTTTGGTATTGCGGTTGGCGCGGCGATGCACGGGCACGGATCAAGCACCCGCAAGTGATTGTCTTTGCGGGCAATCACGGCGTCACGGCGCAGGGCATTTCCGCCTTTCCCGCCGAGGTGACGGCCCAGATGGTGGCGAATTTCCAAAGCGGCGGCGCGGCGGTCAATCAACTGGCCGGTGTCGTGGGGGCGCGGATGGATGTGCATGCCCTCGCGCTTGACACCCCGACACAGGACATGACCAAAGGCCCGGCGATGTCCGAGGCCGAGGTGGCAAGCGCGCTCAAAACCGGCTGGGATGCGGTGAACGTAGAGACTGACCTGCTTGTGGTGGGCGAAATGGGGATCGGCAACACCACCAGCGCCGCGGCCATCGCGCTTGCGCTGTTTGGCGGCGATGCCGCAGGCTGGATCGGGCAGGGCACCGGCCTTGCGCCCGAGGCGATGACCCACAAGGCCGAGGTCGTCGCGCGCGCGGTTGCGGCCAATCCGGGCGCACAGAGCAACGGGTTAGAGGCGTTACGCTGTCTTGGCGGGCGCGAATTGGCGGCGATGGCGGGCGCGATTCTGCGCGCAAGGGTTCTCTCTATCCCTTTGATTCTGGATGGCTTTATCTGCACCGCCGCGGCGGCCTGTCTTGAGCTGGCCGGGCCCGGCGCGCTTGATCACGCAGTCGCGGGCCATGTCAGCGCCGAACCGGGGCATTCCAAGCTTTTGGCGCAGCTTGGCAAAGAGCCGATCCTGTCGCTTGGCATGCGCCTTGGCGAAGGCTCGGGCGGGACGCTTGCGATTGGCATCCTTCAGGGCGCGCTTGCCTGTCATTCGGGCATGGCAAGCTTTGCCGAGGCAGGCGTCTCAACAGGTTGAAAACGCGCCAAAACAACGCGCCTGCCTCTCTTGACCCTTGGCGGCGCAGGGAATACTGATCAAAACAGTCGGAAATTGCGCCCCAAGGAGGCGAAGGCATGAGCGAGCGCCTGTTGCATCGTCTGGCATGGGTCGTGGTGGTGTTTTGCGTCGCCCCGATAGTGGCTGCGGCACTGGCAGCGCTGAGCGGTGATCTTGAGACCTGGCGCGAGGTGCTCTCGACGGTTCTGCCGCGCTATACGGCGACCACGCTGACGCTGGTGACGATTGTCGGGATAAGCACGGCGGTGATCGGTTCGGTGACGGCCTGGCTGGTGACGGTCTATCGCTTTCCGGGCGTGCGCATTCTGGAGGTGGCACTTGCGCTGCCGCTGGCGTTTCCGGCCTATGTGATGGCCTATGCCTATACCCATATGCTGGATCACCCCGGCCCGGTGCAAACCGCCCTGCGCGCGGTGACGGGGTGGGGCCCGCGAGATTATTGGTTCCCCGAAGTCCGCAGTCTTGGCGGCGCGGCGCTCATGCTGACCATCGTGCTTTATCCTTATGTTTACCTTCTGGCGCGGGCCTCGTTCCGCCAGCAAAGCGCCAATGCCTTTCTGGTGGCGCGCACGCTTGGGCGCTCGCCGCTCAGGGCTTTCTGGCGGGTGGCCCTGCCGATGGCGCGCCCGGCAATTGCGGGCGGCGCGCTGTTGGCGGTGATGGAAACGATTGCCGATTTCGGCACGGTGGCGTTTTTCAATGTTCAGACCTTTGCCACCGGCATTTATCAGGCCTGGTTTTCGCTTGGCGACCGGGCGGCGGCGGCGCAACTGGCGCTGTGCCTGCTGAGTTTTGCGCTGCTTCTGGCCGGGCTGGAGCGTGCCAGCCGGGGCCGCGCGCGCACCGCCGGGCGCGGCGCGCGGTTCGAGACGATGGAGCGCCCGACATTGCGCGGCGCGGCGGGCTGGATCGCCTGCGCGATCTGCCTTTTGCCGGTCCTGCTTGGCTTTGTGATCCCGGTGATCATGCTGGGCAGCATGGCGATGGGATCGGGGCAAAGCCTGTTGTCGGAGCGCTATCTTGGCTTCATGGCAAACTCGGTCACTCTGGCGGGCGTGGCGGCGGTGCTTACGGTGATCGGTGCGGTGCTTATCGGCTTTCGTGCGCGCACCAATCCGGGGCGCGCCTCGCGCTGGCTGGTGATCGGGGCCGGGCTTGGCTATGCGGTGCCGGGCGGGGTGATCGCAGTCGGGCTCATGGTGCCGATGGCGGCGCTGGACAATACCGTTGACGCCTTCATGCGTGCGAATTTCGGGATTCGCACCGGGCTTTTGATCACCGGGTCGATCTGGCTGATGGTGCTGGCCTATGTGGCGCGGTTCATGGCCGCCGCGCTCAATGCCTATGACAGCGGGATGGCCACGGTGCCGCGGCATTTCGATGCGATCGGTCGTTCGCTTGGTCAGCCGGGGCCGAAGCTATTGATGCGGGTGCATCTGCCGGTGGCGCGCACGAGTGTCTTGACGGCGTTGCTGATCGTCTTTGTCGATGTGATGAAAGAGCTGCCGGCGACGCTTATCCTGCATCCGTTCAACTTTCAGACCCTTGCGGTGCAGGCCCACCGCCTTGCCGCCGATGAGCGGCTGGCCGAGGCGGCGGTGCCCTCGCTTGTGCTGGTCGGCTTTGGCCTTGTCCCGGTTCTGATCCTGTGCCGCACGATTGGCCGTGACAGTCCGGGGCGCAGCGCCGCCAAGCTTGGGACGGCGATTTCAGCCGGATAGCGGGGCAGGGGCGCTGCCCCTCTTGGCCCTTGGCCAATTCACCCCGGGATATTTACGGCCAGAAGAAGCCGCGACTCTATTCACTGGGGCGTTTGAGGCTGAACTTTTCGCGGATAACCGAATAATCCTGATAGCCAAGCCGGGTCAGCGGGGTGTAGCGCAGCACGTCGAACATGCCGTCAACCAAGCAATCATCGCGCATATGCACGCCGATCACCTCTCCGAAGACGGCAAAATTCGCCTCGCCGGGCAATTGCAGGATCTGGGTGAGTTTGCATTCAAGGTTGGCCGGGGCGCGGGCGACGCGCGAACAGGCAATGGTTTCGCATTCGGCTTTTTCCAGGGCGGCCAGCTCGAATTCATCGGTGGTGCGATCCCAGGGGCCAGAGGTCTGGTTCATCGCGTCGCGCATTTCATATTCGACGATATTGACGCAGAACACGCCGGTGTCGCGGATATTGGCAACGCTGTCCTTGGTATCGCCGCGATCTTCTTTGGTCGAGGTCGAGGAAAACATCACCTGAGGCGGAACATAGGCGACGGCGTTGAAAAACGAATAGGGGGCAAGATTGTCGCACCCATTCGCACCGCGGGTCGAAATCCAGCCGATCGGGCGCGGAGTCACGATCGAGTTGAACGGGCTGTGCGGCAGGCCGTGGCCATCCTCGGGTTTATAGAACATCTGCCTCTCCTTCATGATCCGGTTTGTGCCAGACCTAGCGCCGTGCTAGGCGCTTTGCCAGTTGAATTCACGAAGGGGATGGCCCGCATGCTCGATCTGCGGCCCGAAACTGCGCAGGATTGGTGGGAGGTCGAGGCGCTCTATGACCTGTGCTTTGCACCGGGGCGTGAGGCCCTGTCGTCTTACCGGCTGCGCGACGGGGTGGCGCCGGTGGAAGGGCTTAGCCTTGTGGCGCGCGATCCGGAGGGCATTCTGGCCGGGGCAATCCGCTTTTGGCCGGTGCGGATCGGGCGGTTTGAGGCGCTTTTGCTGGGGCCGGTGGCGGTGCATCCGACCCATCAGGGCGAGGGGCTTGGCCGCTACCTGATCCGGGGCGGGCTTGAGCGCGCGCGGGCAAAAGGCTGGGCGCGGGTGATGCTGGTGGGGGACGCACCCTATTACGGGCGCTTTGGCTTTGAGCGGTTGAGCGGCGTCGAGATGCCGCCCCCCACCAACCCCGAGCGGATTCTGGGGCTGGAATTACAGCCCGGCGGGTGGGACCATGTGACCGGTAAAGTCACACGTTACGCTTGAATTAGGGGTCGACAGGGGCAATCTCATACCTCATGGAACACAGTCAGGACAGCAAGATGGAGCTTTTGGGCAAGCCGATTGATGCGGCCGAGATCGACGCGCGGTTGCGCGATCTGGCGCGGCGACATGCGCGTGCGGGCAATGCGGCGATTGATCTGTTGAACCTTGTCGGCGGGCAGGCCGAGGGGCTTTTGGATCGTTTGCCGGTGTCGGTGCGGATGCGTCTGGGGGAGGTCACGGAAAATGCGCTTCACCGGGCGATGGACATGGCGCATCGCTCGCGCGATGTGGTCGGCGATCAGCCCGGCTGGATGGCGCGGGCAATGACGACGGCGATGGGGGCAGCGGGCGGCATGGGCGGGCTGCCGACGGCGCTCGCCGAGCTTCCGGTGACCACGACGGTGCTTTTGCGCGCCATTCAGGATGTGGCGGTCGAGCATGGCTTTGATCCCGCCGAGCCAAGCGTGCGTTTTGAGGCGATCGAGGTGTTTGGCGCAGCGGGGCCTTTGGCGGGCGACGATGGCGCGGACCTTGGCTTTATCGGCACGCGGGTCACGGTGACCGGTGCGGCGCTCAATTCGTTGATTGCGCGGGTGGCACCACGGCTTGCCACGGTGCTTGGCCAGAAGCTTGCGGCACAGACCGTGCCGATCCTGGGGGCAGCGGCCGGGGCGGCGACGAATTACGCCTATACCAGCTATTACCAGCAGATGGCGCATGTGCATTTCGGCCTGCGCCGTCTGGCGATTGATGCCGGGCGCGATCACGACGATATGGTTGAGGCGTTGCGCCTTGCGGTCGAGAAACTGCCGGTAAAACGGGGCTAGCCCCGGGCGTGTTATCCCAGCCAGACATCGAGAAAGAGCATCAGCACAAGCCCGACGGCAAAGCCGAGTGTGGCCTTGTTCTGATGGCCGCTGCGATGGGTTTCGGGGATGATCTCGTGGCTGATGACATAAAGCATCGCGCCGGCAGCAAAGGCCAGACCCCAGGGCAGGAATGGCTCTGACACCGAAATAATGGCCGCCCCAAGAAGGCCGCCAACCGGTTCGACAAGCCCGGTCAGGGCCGCAATCCCGAACGAACGCCAGCGGCTATACCCCTCGCCAAGGAGTGCTATGGCAACGGCAAGGCCTTCGGGCATGTTTTGCAACCCGATCCCGATCGCCAGAGGCATCCCGCCAGACAGTCCGTGCGCACCAAAGCCGACACCCACGGCAAGCCCTTCGGGGAAGTTGTGGATCGTGATTGCGATGATGAAAAGCCAGACCCGCCGGAGCGAGGCCGATTCCGGGCCTTCACGCCCGGTATTGAAATGCTCATGCGGCAGGGTTTCATTCAACACTGCCACGGCGGCCATTCCAAGAAGGATGCCGATCACGGCAATTGCGGCAGGCAGGGCACCATCGCCAAATTGCTCGGTTGCGGCATCGAGCGAGGGAATGATCAGCGAAAAGAACGAGGCCGAAAGCATCACGCCAGCAGCAAAGCCAAGCGACATATCCCGTATCGCGCGGCTTGGACTTTTACCCAAAAGCACGGGAATGGCCCCGACAGAGGTCATCATCCCGGCAACAAGACTTCCTATGACACCAAGCGCGATGGGCGATAAATGTTCCACGTCTGACCTTTGATTTGCGCTATTTCGCTTGCCATATAAAGGGTTAGCGCAAGAAGTGAAATCAGAATCGTACCATCAGGAGAGGCGCGGAAACGGGCGGTGCCTTGGGGGGCAAGCGTGGGTTTCACCCACCCTACACAACCCGGCAGGGTTAGAACTTGCCGCGCAGATGCTCCATCACCGCGCCGCGCACCGTTTCGGCGCCGCTGTCGCGCTCAGAGTGGATGACATCGCGCAATTCGCGCAGATCAAGCCGCCGCAGCAGGCTTTTGACCGGCCCGATCGAGGCCGGGCGCATCGACAGCGTGCGAAACCCGATGGCGGCAAGACAAGCGGCCTCGACCGGGCGGCCGGCATCCTCGCCACAAAAACTAAGCGGCGTGCCGGTGGTGGCGCAGCGATAGACGATGCCTTCGAGGAAGTTCAGAAAGCTGACGTTGAGGGTGTCATAGCGTTTGCGCACCCGCTCGTTCTCGCGATCAGCGGCAAAGAAGAACTGTTTAAGATCATTGCCGCCGACCGAGATAAAATCGACCTCGCGATAGAAATCATCCGGCGCAAAGGCCAGCGAGGGGGTTTCCAACATCGCCCCCACCTCGATCGAGGCAGGTTGGGGGTGGCCAAGAATGCGCTCGCGTTCAAGCGCCTTGTCCATCTCGGCGCGCGCGGCGGTGAATTCGCTGCGCTGTGCCACGAAGGGGAACATGATCGACAGATGCCGCCCCTTGGCGCCCCGGATAAGCGCCTGAAGCTGCATGCGCATGACACCCGGTTTATCCAATCCGACGCGGATTGCACGCCAGCCCATGGCCGGGTTCGGCTCATCCTCAGCCTTCATGTAAGGCAGTACCTTGTCCGACCCGATATCAAGCGTGCGAAACACCACGCGTTGATCCTTGGCGGCGTCCATCACGCGCGAATAAAGCTCGGACAGTTCGGCCCGCTTGGGCATATGGCTTCGGATCAGGAACTGAAGCTCGGTGCGAAACAGGCCGACGCCTTCGGCGCCCGAACCCTCAAGGCTGGGCAGATCGGCCATCAGACCGGCATTCATCTTGAGCTTGATGTGTTGACCACAGAGCGTATCGGCCGGTTTATCACGGATCGAGGCATAGCGTTCCTGCGCCTGCGCCTGCATCGCCATCTTGTCACGAAAGGCCGCAACGATCGCATCGTCGGGCCGCAGATGCGCCAGCCCCTGATCGCCATCGACCAGAATGAGATCGCCGTTCAGCGCCTCGGTGGCGATGTGCGAGGCATGGATCACAAGCGGAATGGCCAAAGCCCGCGCCACAATCGCGGCGTGGCTGCCGACAGAGCCCTCTTCGAGCACGATTCCCTTGAGAGAGCGACCATAATCCAAAAGCTCGGCCGGGCCGATATTGCGGGCAATCAGGATCGGGTCGGGCGGCATCTCGGCGCCGGTTTCGCGGCCCTGCCCGGTCAGAATCCGCAAAAGCCGGTTGGAGAGGTCATCAAGATCGTGGAGACGATCACGCAGGTAGGCATCGCTGACCTGGTTCATCCGCGCGCGCGCCGCGGATTGTTCCTTCTCGACGGCGGCCTCGGCGGACAGGCCGCTGTCGATGTCCTCTTCCATCCGGCGCATCCAGCCCTTTGAATTGGCGAACATGCGGTAAGCTTCGAGCACCTCAAGCTGGTCCTTGTCGCCCCGGGCGGTAGAGAGCATCCGGTCAACGCCGACGCGCAGCGTCTCGACCGCCTCGTGCAGACGCTCAAGCTCGCGCGCCGGGTCTTCGGCAATCAGGTTGGTGACGACGACGCGCGGTTCATGGAGCCAGACATGCCCCTGCGCGGTGCCTTCCTGTACGGTTGTGCCGCGAATCAGCTTGGCCTGTTGGTGGCGCGCCGACATCGCCGCGCCTTCACCAGCAAAGGCGCCCAGTTCTGCCATTTCGGCCAGTACCATGGCGACCACCTCGACGGCATAGACCTCTTCATCCGAAAACAGCCGCGATTTCTTGGATTGTACCACCAGAACGCCAAGCTTTTCGCCGAGCCGCTGGATCGGAACGCCCATGAAGGACGAATAGGCCTCTTCGCCGGTTTCTGGCATGAAGCGAAAGCCCTTGCTTGAGGGGGCATCCTCGGTGTTCACTACTTCGCCAGTGCGCGCGACGCGCCCCACAAGACCCTCGCCAAGCTTGAGGCGGGTTTCGTGAACGGCCTGCGGGTTAAGCCCCTCTGTGGCGCAAAGCTCCAGCGTGTCCTCGTCGCGAAACAGATAGATCGAGCAGACTTCGGTGCGCATTTCCTCGGCAATCAGGCGGGTGATCTGATCCAGCCGCGCCTGACCTGCGGCATCTTCGGCCATGACGCCACGCAGACGCCCCAGCATTTGACGGCTGTCGGTCTTGAAAGTGTTGGTCATGGCAGCATTGCACCCCGGGCGCGGTTTCAGATCCTGGCCCGACCCTTGCCGACCCTTATCGGACAGAAAACAGGATCAGGCCGTTTTATCCAGTTCAAAGGCATCATGCAGGGCTTGGACCGCGAGTTCCATGTATTTCCGGTCGACCAGCACAGAAATCTTGATCTCTGAGGTTGCAATGACCTTGATGTTCACACCTTCATCGGACAGCGTCTTGAACATCTTGGCGGCCACGCCCGATTGGCTGCGCATGCCGATGCCGACGGCGGAGATCTTGGCCACATCGGTGTCTGCGACCAGATCGTGATAGTTGATCTCGCCCTTTTCCTTGGCCTCTTGCAGGGCTTTTTCGGCGCGCTTGACCTGATCGGTGGGGCACGAAAAGGTCATGTCTGTGCGGCCCTCTTCGGCGATGTTCTGAATGATCATATCGACATTCACCCCGGCCTCTGACAGCGGACCAAAGATCGCGGCGGCGATGCCGGGGCGGTCGGCGACAGAAATAAGGGTCATCTTTGCCTCGTCTCGCGAATAGGCGATGCCACTGACGACATTTGATTCCATGATTTCCTCCTCGGCGCAGACCAGGGTTCCTGCGTCGTCTGATTGCTCCTCAAAGCTGCTGAGAACCCGCAGCCGGACATTGTACCGCATCGCCAGTTCGACCGAGCGGGTCTGAAGCACCTTGGCCCCGAGCGAGGCCAGTTCTAGCATTTCCTCGAAGGCGATCTTTTCAAGCTTGCGCGCCTTGGGGCTGATCCGAGGGTCGGTGGTATAGACACCATCGACATCGGTATAGATATCACACCGCTCGGCGCCAAAGGCGGCGGCAAAGGCCACGGCAGTGGTATCCGATCCGCCCCGCCCAAGCGTGGTGATGCGCCCCTCGGGCGAAATCCCCTGAAAGCCGGCAACCACGGCCACGCGCATGCCTTCGCCGAACTTGGCGTTGAGGTTGTCGGTGGGGATCTCTTCGATGCGGGCCGAAGAATGCGCCGAGGTGGTGATCAGCGGCACTTGCCAGCCCTGCCAACTGCGCGCGGGCACATCCATTTCCTGAAGCGTCAGCGCCATGAGCCCGGCGGTGATATTCTCGCCGGAACTGACCACCGCATCATATTCACGCGCATCATAAAGCGGCGAAATTTCACTGACCCAACCGACAAGCTCGTTGGTTTTGCCTGACATCGCCGAGACAATGACAATCACGTCATAGCCTTTGGCCACTTCCACGCCAACGCGCTTTGCGGCGCGGCGGATACGGTCCAGGGTGGCAACCGAGGTGCCACCGAATTTCATAACGAGAACGGGCATGATCTATGTCCTGAGCCGGTTTGTCGCGCGCGGTTTACGCGCGGGCAGGGCGCGGCGCAAGAGGGCAGGTGTCGCAGGGCGAAACAGACCAGAAAATTAGGAGGAATTTTCTGGGGCATTTTCTTTGGAGAAAGAAAATGGGCGCTCTGCCTAAAACACGTGGTCTTGCCCGTCATAGGTGCGAAAACATCCGGTGCTTGCAAGGTCAAGCTCTGCAAACCGCGCGATCAGCCCCCCGGCGGCCTCTTCCACCGAAATGGCAGCGGCGTCTCCGCCCATGTCGGTGCGCACCCAGCCGGGATGATAGATGCCAACGGCAATACCCTCGGGCGCCAGATCAACCGACAGGTTGCGCCCGAGATTGAGCGCCGCCGCCTTTGACGCGCGGTAGATATAGCTGCCGCCAGGGGCGAGGGTGTCGCTTGCCATCTGGCTTGAAATCACCGCGATCTTGCCCGCCTTTGCCGCCTTGATCCGCGGCAGGAGTGTCTGAATGCTCAGGAAAACGCCGGTCACATTGGTGGCAAACGCCTGTGCCCACATTGAGGCCGGGTAGCCATCTTCGAGGGTTTCGTGCTTGTCGGGATAGACTCCGGCGTTGCAGATCAAAAGATCGACCGGCTGATCGCCGATCTGCTGTGCCATCGCGTGATGCGCGGTCGGATCGGTCACATCGAGCGCGTTCAGATCGCCCGAGGGCTGGCGTGCGGTGCCGGTCACCCGGTGCCCTGCCGCGCGATAGCTGTCGGCCAGCGTCTTGCCGATGCCGCGGTTCGCGCCTGTGATGACGATATGCATGAAAAACCTTTCAGGTTGGGATCAGTTTGATTTGCGCCCCGGAATGAACGGCAGCGGGGCGACAGGCACGCCCTCCTCGACAAGTTTGCGCGCCTCTTCGGGCCGCGCCTCGCCATAAATCGCGCGCTCGGGGGTGATGCCGTCGTGCATGTCGCGCGCCTCGCGCGCAAAATTGCCGCCAACATATTCCGAGTTTTCCTCGATCCGGCGGCGCAGCTCGGTCATGGCCTTTTCTGCGGGGCTTGCGGGGGTGCCCAGGGCGCCGCTTTCTGGTGCGGTCGGCGTGTCCGGGTCTTGCGCACACGCCCGGCTGGCCCGCACACGCGGCGCCATAAGGGCCTTTTCTACATCATCAGAACCGCAAACAGCACAGGTCACCATGCCGCGCGCTTGCAGTTTCTCAAAGGCTTCGGCCGATTGGAACCAGCTGTCAAAGCGGTGATTCCCGGCGCATTTCAGGCTGAATTGAATCATGTCCCAGTCCAGATGCAATACGATTGATACTTACGCGTGGGCGGGCAAAGATCAAGGCGCAAGCGCAGCTTAAAGGCCCAACCTGTGCGGATCGAACACCCGGATGATATGTGCAAGTTCCGGTTCATCGACGCGGGCGGCGGCCTTTTTCGGGCGCAGCCATTTGTGTTTGCGCTGTCCGGCCTCGGGGAATTTCCCGGCAAGCGTTTTGACCCGCACCGGATAGACCATCGCAAGACAGGGCAACCCGCGCTCTGGCCCGATTGCCTTGGTGTAGGAATAGGCGCCAAGGCAGTGTTCATAGGCGCGACCGCGCACGCCGGCCTCTTCCCAGGCCTCAAGCTCGGCGATTTCGGCAGGGGTTTTGCCCGCCATCGGCCAGCCCTTGGGCACGATCCAGCGCCCCGATCCACGGCTTGTGATCAACAGGATTTCAGGCTTGTTGCGGACCATGCGATAACAAAGTGCTGCAAATTGCGTGCGCACTTCGGTCTTTGTGGCCGCTGGCAGGGCAAGCGGCAGTTGCGGTATGGTCTGAAGGCGCATCGGCCCTATCCCTTTGGCTGCTCGTCACTGCGGGAGTTGGGATCAGGTATATACCGGCCTGTCGCGATCTTGCCAGCGTGTTTTGCAGACTTCGGTGCGTCACACCACAAACCGTGCCCATCTGCCCGAAGAATGACGACTGAAGCGTCAGGTTTCTGCGCCGCCGGCCGGGGTGTCGTCATGCGGCGCCGGATTGGCGGATTCTTCGATCTGTGACAACAACATGGTTTCAAGGTCTTTTTCCAGCTCGCGCGCGCGATTGATATAGGCGGCATTGTTGACCGTGGGAATACTCGGATCCCAGAGCGCCGCCAGCTCGCGCACCGATTTACGATCGTGCTGATAAAAGGTTTTTTCTAGCTCGGCCGCCTCGAATTCGGTCACTCCCATGTTTTCAAGCACATAACGCCCCGCGCGCAGCGAGCTATCGAAAAGTTCGCGCACGATGTCATCGGCCCCGGCCTGATAGAGGCGAAACACATGGGTGCGGTCGCGCGCCCGCGCGATGATGTGAAGATCGGGGCATTCGCGACGCGCAAAGGCGACAAGGCGCAGGGTTGCCGCCGGATCATCAAGCGCCGCCACAAGGACGCGGGCGTCGTGCAGGCCGGCGGCATGCAAGAGATCGGGGCGGGTCGGATCGCCAAAGAACCCCTTGATGCCAAACCGGCGCATGCGTTGAATCGCGTTGAGGTCATGATCAAGCACGACTGTTTCAAACCCGCTTGAGCGCACAAGCCGGTTTACCACCTGGCCAAAACGGCCGATTCCGGCGATGATCACCGGGCCGGTGGCGTCGATTTCATCGGCATCCTGCGCCTCGCCACTTTCCTGAATGCGTTTTGACAGCCAGTCGTAAAGCATGAACAAAAGCGGCGTGATCAGCATGGTCAGAGCCACCACAAGCAACAGCGTTTCGCTCAGACCCTGCGGCAGAACATTCTGCTGATCGGTAAAACCGATCAGGACAAGCCCGAATTCCCCCGCCTGCGCCAGACTCAGCGTGAACAGCCACAGATCGCGCCCGCGCAGCGCAAAGGCCCAGCCCAAAAGAAACAGAACGCTGCCCTTTATCACGATCACCGCAAGCGCCAGCCCAAGCACCAGAAACGGCGCGCCAGCCAGGATGGTGAAATTGATGCCCGCCCCGACGGTGATAAAGAACAGACCCAGCAACAGGCCCTTGAACGGCGCGATATCGCTTTCAAGCTCGTGGCGGAATTCGCTGTTGGCCAGAACCACACCCGCCAGGAACGCGCCAAGCGCGGGCGACAGGCCGACCAGCATCATCAGAAAGGAAATCGACACCACGATCAGCAAGGCAAGCGCCGTGTACATCTCGCGCAGGCGGGCGGCATGGATAAAACGAAACATCGGCCGCGTGAGGTAGACACCGGCCAGGATGACGACGGCAACAGCGCCGATGGTGACCAGAGCGGCGCCCCATCCCGGCAGGCTTGCGATCAGCGATTGCGCGACCTGATGCGCGCCGGCTGCGGCGTGATCGGTGGTCTGGCTGTCGCGCGTTAGCAATTCGCCCATCACCATATCGGCGGTTTTCGGCAGCGCCAAAAGCGGAAGGAACGCCAGCATCGGGATCACAGCGATATCCTGCGTCAACAGAACCGAAAACGCCGAGCGCCCGCCGCCTGTGCGCATCAATCCTTTTTCCGACAGGGTTTGCAGAACGATCGCCGTCGAGGACAGCGCAAAGATAAGCCCAATCGCAAGCGCCACACTCCAGCCAAGCCCCAAAAGGCTTGCCCCGATCATGATCGCCAGCGCGGTCAAGCCGATCTGCAACCCGCCAAGCCCCAACAGGCGATGACGCATATCCCAAAGCGCGCGCGGCTCAAGCTCCAAGCCGATGAGAAACAGCATCATCACCACGCCGAATTCGGCAACATGCTGTAATTCAACGGTTTCATGCCCGCCAACAAGGCCAAAGACCGGTCCGATCAGCACCCCTGCCAACAGATAGCCAAGCACCGAGCCAAGCCCAAGCCGCGCCGCCAGAGGCACGGCAATTACGGTGGCTGCAAGAAAAATCGAGGCCTGAAAGAGAAACTCTTCCATCAGCCCTTGGGCATCCGAAGAACCACGTCGCGGCCGCTCTTTTTATAGCGAAGTTCGGTGTCGCCAATCGCCGACACGCGCCCGCCATTCAACCGGTCGCCGACCTGGACCTTTTGATAACGCCCATTGGCCAGCCGTACCAGGGCGCGCCGGTTCTTGGGGTTGCCGTAAACGCCGATCAGATTGACGTTGCGCAGGTTGATCGCGTTGCGCGCGGTGGCCTGTCGCGCGACCGAGGCATTGGTGGGGATGGACGGCGCGGCACGCTTGGCGGTCTGCCCCGAGATTCCGGGGGTGTCGGCGGGTTTGCTGCGACGTACAATCTTGTCAAAATTGCCGGGCCGGGTTTTCGGTTTGAGCGACGCCAGAACCGCCTGCTCTGTCCCGCGTATTTCGGGCTCTGGCGCTTCGACGGCCTCGGCAAGGGCCGCCGCCACCGCAGAGGCGTCAAGTACGGATGCCGCAGCAGAGGCGGCAGCGGCTGGATTGGCGGCGGCGGCGGCATTGGCCGCAGCCGCAACGACCGATTGGGGCCGTGTCCGGGGGCGCAGCGCCGCCAGTTCTGATCGAGTGCGCCCGCTCAGGGCGCCGCGCTCCTGTTGTTCGGCGAGGTTGTCGGGGCGGGTACGCGGGCGAATTTCGCCAAGCCGCTGTTGTTCGGCGAGGGCCTCGGCGGTTTGCTCGACCCCTGGCAGGGGCACCACGCGTGCGGGCATGTCCGGCGGGCTGCGCGGCGGCGGACCTGCGCGCACCAGCACGCCATCTGGAGACAGGGCGCCGCCGGGTGTTGCCAGAACAAACCCGCGCGGGTCTATCGTGAACTGCGTGCCTGGCGGTGCAGGCGAGGCGGGCGTTTCGGGCCGCCTGTCCGCGCGCTCATCCAAAGCATCGGGCAGCGCAACGGCATCCTGGAAATTGACCTTGTCATCAATCGAGGTGAGATAAAAATCGTCAAGCCCGGTGGCATTGGGGGCCTCGGTCGGGGTCGGGGCCATCTGCCAGATACCGGTCGCGGCATAGCGTGCCATGGCCTGATCGGGGGTAAGCTCTGCGGCTGTGACGGGGGGCGCTGTTTCGGCGACATCCAGCTCGGGTTCGGGTGCAATTTCATCTGGTTGCGGGGCAAGCGCGGTCGCGACCGGGGCGTCCTGGCGGGCGGGCGCTTCGGGCAGCGGCGTCGGCTGATTGGCGGCGTCGGCGACCGGGTCTTCGGTTGTCGCAGGCGGCGTTGTCGAGGTGGCCAGGATCTCGGGTGTTGATTTGCGGAAAATCCCGGCAAGCCCGTCGTCGGTAAAGAGTGCCGCCCAAGCCGCGATGACCATCAGAACGACCAGCAGGATGGCCGTCAGGATCACACCCAGATAGCGGGGCTTGCCACCGACCGTCTGCTCCGCGCGCGCACCAAAGATCGTCAGGCGCTCGGCCTCATCGCGTGACTTGGTGCTGGTTTTGGCCGGGGTGGGGGTCGTTTTGCGGCGGCTGAGAAAACCGGACTCGCGCGGCGCTTTGGCCACATCCTCGTCCTTGGCCTCAGGCTCGGGTGACAGGCTGGCGGCGGCAAGAGCGCTCAGCGCCGGATCGGCGGCGCCAGTCAATTGCGGGGCCGGTCCGGGGGCTGGCAAATCAGGCAGCGGCGCCGAAGGGGCCGTCGGTGTAAAGCGCGCCGCACCGGCGAGTTTTGGCGCCTGTCCCGGTTCAGCCTCGCGATCGGCGCGCATGCTTGAAAACGCGATGACGGGGGGCTCGGGCGCCGACTCTTTTGGGGGGGAAGAATTTACAGAAGACGCTTGCGGCGCATCGGCAATCGGTGTGGACCCCTCATCAACCTTGGGCATATGGTCCGCGCCGATGATCGCAACGGCCGTTTCATCCCGGTCAATCCGAACCTTGGTCCCAAGCGTGTCGCGGGCGTGCCGGGTGCTGCCAAAAAACGGCTCGCCGGGAAAGGGGCTGTCATCGGGGCGCGCGACAAAGCATATCGGGTTGACCTCATGCTCAAGTCCAAAGGCCTCGGCCTCGTCCAGGGTTTCGCGGGCAACGGCCGCCACCAGGATTTTATCGCCATCCAGCGCCCAGTCATAGGCCAGATCGTCAAGCGCGTAAGGCGTGGCGCCATCAAGGGCCTCGGTCACCGCGCGATCAAGATCGCCGTCCGGGGCGCTATCTGCGGAAAGCTCAAGGTATTTGATCTGTTCATTCGGCAGGATAAGCTTGCAGGCAAAGCCCGCCGGATCAAGCGCCGCGCCCTTGTCGCGCAATGCCGCCAGATCACCGCTCAGGTCGTCTGCGTCGAGGGCCACTTCACCCACCAGATGCCACCCCGCGCCGGCGCGGTGCAAAAGGGCGATGCCCTCAAAAGACAAAGATAAGGCGAAATTCGGTTTCATCTCTACCGCTCTAACACTGGTAATGCGCAATCGGGAGTCCTGCGTTCACCGCGTTGATTTTATAGCAGCTTTGCGCCGAGGCAAACAAAAACCCCCACCCGGCGCCGCAGATCGCGCAACCGGGTGGGTGTGCGTCAGCGTCAGCCGTGGGCCTTGGTCAGCGCCTGATCAAGATCGGCGATGATATCTGTCGCATCCTCGATCCCGATCGAGATGCGCACCACGTTGGGTGCGGCCCCGGCGGCGGTCTGCTGCTCCGGGGTCAGCTGGCGGTGCGTGGTCGAGGCCGCGTGGATCACAAGGCTTCGGGTATCGCCGAGGTTGGCCACATGGCTGAACAATTCCAGGCTGTCGACAAAGCGGATGCAGGCGTCATAGCCGCCCTTGAGCGCGATGGTGAACAACCCGCCTGCGCCCTTGGGGCAAATCCGCGCAACCCGGTCGTGATAGGGCGACGAGGCAAGCCCGGCATAGGTCACCGCCTCGATCGTCGGATGGCTTTCAAGCCAGCCCGCGACCTGTTCGGCGTTCTGAACATGGCGCTCCATCCGCAGGCTCAGGGTTTCGATGCCCATCAGCGTGTAATGCGCCGCCTGCGGGTTCAGGGTCATCCCGAGATCGCGCAGGCCGATGGCAATGCCGTGAAAGGTAAAGGCGAGCGGGCCAAAGGTCTCGTGAAATTTGAGGCCGTGATAGGCGGGTTCCGGCGCGCTTAACGAGGGGAATTTATCTGATGCCGACCAGTCAAAATTGCCCGAATCCACGACAACGCCACCGGTGACGGTGCCATTGCCGGTGAGGTATTTCGTCATCGAATGCACGACCAGGGTCGCGCCATGCTCGAACGGGCGGCACAGGTAGGGCGTGGCGCTTGTGTTATCGACGATAAGCGGAATGCCTGCGCTGTCGGCCAGTTTCGCAATCGCATCCAGGTCGGCGATATGGCCGCCGGGATTGGCGATGGATTCGCAAAAGATCGCGCGGGTGTTGTCGTCAATCGCCGCCGAGATGGCATCGAGGTCGTCGATGTCAACGAATGTCGCCGACCAGCCAAAGCGCTTGATCGTCTGGCTGAACTGGGTGATCGAGCCGCCATAAAGCCGGGTTGAAACCACTACGTTTAGCCCCGGACCCATCAGCGGGAACAGCGCCATGATCTGCGCCGCGTGCCCCGAGGAACAGCACACCGCACCGACGCCGCCCTCAAGCGTGGCAACGCGTTCCTGCAATGCGGCCACGGTCGGGTTGGTCAGGCGCGAATAAATATAGCCCACCTCTTGCAGGTTAAACAGCGCCGCGGCGTGTTCGGCATCGCGGAATACATAGGCGGTGGTCTGGTAAATCGGCACCTGCCGCGCGCCGGTGGCGGGGTCAGGCCGGGCGCCGGCGTGAATTTGCAATGTGTCAAAGCCATAAGCCATTTTATCGGTCCTCCTCGGAAATGCTTGCATTCGGGTTTAGGGCATCCGAGTTTGCGCCACAACTGGCGTTGAGACATTCAAAGGAGGCCAAGATGGCATATCCGTTTCACCTTGCGATCAATGTGACCGACCTGAACGCAGCACGCGGCTTTTATGGCGGGCTTTTGGGCGCTGTTGAGGGTCGATCGACCGAAAGCTGGGTCGATTTCGATTTTTTCGGCCATCAGCTTAGCCTGCATCTTGGCGCGCCCTTTGCCACGCAGGCCACCGGCAAGGTCGGCGATCACATGGTGCAGATGCCGCATTTCGGGGTGGTTCTTCCGCTTGAGACATGGCGCGAGGTGGCCGAGCGGCTTGCGCAGGCGGGAACAGAATTCGTGATCCCGCCCACGGTGCGTTTCGAGGGAGAGCCCGGAGAGCAATGGACGATGTTTTTTTGCGACCCCTCGGGCAACCCTGTGGAATTGAAAGGCTTTGCCGATATGGGGGCCGTCTTTGCGTCTTGAGGTCTAGCGCATCCAGAAGCCGTTGCGCTTGATGGTGTTGCGGATCGCCTGTTCGCGGCGGGGCAGTTCGTCCTGATCAAAAAGCGCGCGCACTTTTTGGCCGCGCCCCTGATAGATCATGCGCTTGATCGGATCGTATGCCTTGAGCACCTTCTTGATCCGATTGGGCGCGGTCACGGTTTCCAGCACCTCGACCACATGATCGGATTCGCGCGCATAGAGCAGTGGCAGAACCCGGTAATGACAGGTGATATCGCCATCCAGAAGACCGGGCGGGATTGTATCGCGCCCGCCGTCAAGTGAATGGATCACCAAAGGCAGCGCCACCTGATCAAGCCAGGGGTCAAGCGACTGACAGATCAATTCTGGCGGGGCATCCTTGGCGATGGCCACGGCATAGTCCAGAAACCGTTGACCAAAGGCATGCGGGCATTTGTAAAAGAAGAACCCGGCGTTGAAATAGAGATAGCGCTGCCAGTATTCATCGGGCTGGCTCAGATCCAGCGAGCTTGCAAAATCAAGCCCGAATTTATCGTAAAGCGATTTCCAGATCGCGCCATAGCCGGGGCCGTAAAGTTCAAGTTGTGGCCATGTGCCTTCGCGCCGCATCGAGGCGGTGGGGCGGGCAAAATCAAACGGCACCGCCGTGATATCCCCGGTGATCAGGGTATCTGTGTCAAAAAACACGAAGGGCTCGCCCTTTGGCAGGCTGAACAGCGCCTCGATCTTGTTGCCATAGGGATAGGCATGGCCGAAATGCCTGTTCTCAAACGGGATGATTTCGGCGCCAAGTTCTTCCAGCAGCGCGCGGGTCTCCTCGCCCTTGATGCGCGGATCATTGGGCCAGAGCGCGCCGGGCTGGGGTTCGGCGACGAACAGGCGACCCTTGAAATCGGGGCTCTGGTCGCGCAGGGAGGCCGCGAAAATCAGCGCCTCGAATTGCAGCCGTCCGCCCTGGCCGACAATCACAATATTGAAGTCGGTCTTTTGTTCCGTGGTCTTTGCCATGCCCGCGCCCCGGTTTATGCCCTACTGCTTTTGGGGCATTATAGGCATAATCCGCGAGGGGCAGAAGAGGCGAAGTGACCCGCCCTCAGGCCCGCACCGCGTCGGCGGGTGATTTCAACGTTTTGAACGCCTCATATTGCGACAGAAACACCCGGCCGGTCAGATCATCGAGGAAATGCTGCGCCTCTAGGCGATCCATCACCGGGCCTTTGACCTCGGAGAGGTGAAGCTGAACATCCATCTCGCGCAGGCGGTCGTTGATCGTTTCAAGCGATTCAAGCGCGCTCAGGTCAATCTCGTTGATCGCCGAGCATTGCAGGACAACGTGGCGGATATTTGGGTCATGCGTCACCCGGTTGTGGATTTTCTCCTCAAGAAAGCGGGCATTCGCAAAATAGAGGCTTTCATCGACCCGCAGGCTTACGATGTGCGGATCGGTGAGCACCTCGTGGCGCAGAATATTGCGGAAATGTTCGCTGCCCGGCACTTGTCCGACTTCGGCCACATGCGGGCGCGATGATCTGTAAAGATGCAACAGGATCGACAGGCCGACCCCGGCAGAGACACCAAGCTCGACCCCAAAGCCAAGCGTCACGAGGATGGTTGTAAGGACGGCGGCAAAATCGGCCTTTGAATAGGTCCAACTGCGTTTGAGAATGCTGAAATCCACAAGGCTCAGCACGGCGACGATGATGGTCGCGGCAAGCGTCGCCTTGGGCAGGAAATAGATCAGCGGCGTCAGAAACAGCGCCGCAATCGCCAGCCCCACGGCCGTATAAGCCCCCGCCGCGGGGGTTTCGGCGCCGGCATCAAAGTTCACCACCGAGCGTGAAAACCCGCCCGTCACCGGAAAACCGCCGGTAAAGGCCGCGCCGATATTGGCCGCCCCCAGCCCGATCAATTCCTGATCTGGGTCAATGCGTTGGCGTTTCTTGGCCGCCAATGTCTGGGCCACGGAAATCGATTCAACGAACCCGATGATCGAGATCAGAAAGGCCGGCAGCACAAGCTGACCCAAAAGCGTGGGCGACAGCGATGGCAGCGTCAGCGGCGGCAGGCTCTGCGGCACCTCGCCGACGATACTGACACCCCGATCCGCAAGCCCGAGCCCCCAGACCGCAAGCGTGCTCAGCACCACAACCGCCACCGGCCCGGCCTTGACCAGAACCCCGGTCAGGCCCGGCCCCGCGCCAAGGCGCTGCATCAGCGGCTTGAGACCCTTGCGCACCCAGAACAGAAAGGCGGTGCCCAGCACGCCGATCACGGCAGTGATCGGGTTGGTCTCGGAAACATGCCCGACCAGCGACACCACGATCTCCCAGAGGGTGTGGCCTTGCGCATTGATCCCGAGGATATGCTTGAGCTGACTGGCGGCAATGATAAGACCCGAGGCGGTAATGAAGCCCGCAATCACCGGATGCGACAGGAAATTGGCCACAAACCCCAGCCGGAAAAGCCCCATGCCCAACAGGATCACCCCCGACAGCCCCGCCAGCGTCAGCGCCGCAACCGCGTAGCCCATCGTGCCCTGTTCCACGATATTGCTCAGCGCGGCGGCGGTCATAAGCGACACCACGGCGACCGGGCCGACGGCAAGCGCGCGGCTGGTGCCAAAGACCGCGTAGAGCATGATCGGCATGATCGAGGCATAAAGCCCGGCCTCGGGTGGCAACCCCGCCAACAGGGCATAGGCCAGCGATTGCGGGATCAGCATGATCGTCACGATCAGCGCCGCAATCAGGTCATTGCCAAGGGCCGTGCGGTCATAGGCCCCGCCCCATTTCAGTATGGGCAGAAAGCGGATCAAGTAGGGATGCATTCAAGGCTCGGTCTTGTCAGGGCCGCCGTTGCGGGAAAAGCAAAAGTGGCGCGCTAAGGGATTACTTTACAGTGATTTTTTCGGGCTTTGCCATCCATTCACGCCCCTTGAGCATGGCCTTCCAATAGATCGGCGGCAGCATCTTTTCCTTCAGGAACCAGGCCGCACGTGACGGCTTGGTGCCGTCAATAAACGCCTTTGGAAAACTCGGCAGCATGGTCCCGCCATAGCCGAATTCCGCCAGCACGATCTTGCCGCGCTCGACCGTCAGCGGACAGGAGCCATAGCCGTTATATTGCGCGACCGGCGATCCGGCGCGCATGTCGGCCAGGATATTCTCGGCCACGATAGGCGCCTGAATGCGCGCGGCGGCGGCGGTCTTGGCGTTGGGCGCGTTCATCACATCGCCGAGCGCCCAGATGTTGTCATAGCTCTTGTGGCGCAGCGTCGCCTGATCCACATCGACCCAACCGGCGGCATCCGCCAGAGGCGAGACACGGATGAAATCGGGCGCGCTCTGGGGTGGGCAGACATGCATCATGTCAAATTCCATTTCGATGCGTTCGACCGGTGCATCGGGCTTTTTGACCTCGAAGACCGCTGTTTTCGCGGGGCCGTCCACCGCGACGAGATTGTGAAAGAAATTCAGTGTCGCGTCGTATTTCCTGACGTACTCCATCAGCGCGGGAACGTAATCCTTGACGCCAAAAAGCACGCCACCGGCATTGTTGAACCGAATGTCGATATCCTTGAGAACGCCGCGCCGAAACCAGGCGTCGCCGGAAAGGTACATCGCCTTTTGCGGCGCGCCGGCGCATTTGATCGGCATCGGTGGTTGGGTGAATATCGCGCGGCCCTGTTTCATCTCCTGCACCAGTTTCCAGGTATAGGGCGCTAGATCATAGCGGTAATTCGAGGTCACGCCGTTCTGGCCCAATGTGTCGACGAGACCGTCAACCTTGTGCCAGTCAAGCTTGAGCCCCGGACAGACGATCAGCCGCGTGTATTTCACCACCCGACAGCCATCGAGGATAATCGCGTTATTGTCCGGCTCAAAGGCGGCCACGGCGGACTTGATCCAATGCACACCGCTTGGAATGAGCGATCCCATGGTGCGCGCGGTATCGGAGGCCTCGAAAATGCCGCCGCCGACCATGGTCCAGCCGGGCTGATAGTAATGAATATCGGCAGGGTCGATGATCGCGATCTCAAGGTCGGGTTTGCGCGCCTTAAGGCTTGCGGCGGCGGCAATGCCACCGGCGCCTGCACCGACGATCACCACCTCAAAGCTGGCATCGCCGGTATCGGTCGGCGTCTTGCCGCCATTCGCGATCCGGCGCACCACGCCGCCCATGTCATAGCCCGCCGCCTTGGTCGCGGCGAGGATATCGGCAACGCCAAGCGTCCTGGCCTGTGACAGCGACCAGAGCGTGGCCGAACGCGTGCCGGTGCGGCAATAGGCCAACGTCGGCCCCGGCAAAGTGGTCAGCGCCGCGCCAAAGGCCTCGGCGTCCTCGTCGCTGACCTTGCCTGCCACGATCGGCAGATAAAGCGCCTCCAACCCCAGTTTCCCGGCGGATTTTGCAAGCTCATCAAAGGTCGGCTGATCGGCGCCTTCACCATCGGGACGGTTGCAGATGATCGAGCGAAAACCGGCCTCTTTGAGGGCTTTCATATCGTCGACGGTGATTTGTGGGCTGACCGACAGGCCCGCCGTTATTGTCTTGATTTCCACTGGGTTTACCTCGGATTAAAGAGCGTTGACCGGCACCTTGAGCATCGGATTTCCGTCTTTATCTGTCGGCACCGCGCCGGCGCGCATGTTCACTTGCAGCGACGGAATGATCAGCCGTGGCATTGCCAGTGTCGCGTCGCGCTCGGTGCGGAATTTGATGAAATCGGCGCGGGTCTTGCCGCCGCCGACGTGGATATTATGGGCCTTTTCCTCGGCCACGGTGGTTTCCCACTGAATGTCGCGACCGTTGGGGCCATAGTCATGGCACATGAACAGACGCATCTCGTCGGGCAGGGCAAGCACCTTTTGAATGCTATCATAGAGCACCCCCGCATCGCCGCCCGGAAAATCTGCGCGCGCCGAACCGCCATCGGGCATGAACAAGGTGTCGCCGGCAAAGGTCGCATTGCCCATCACATGCACCATGCAGGCCGGGGTATGGCCGGGCGTATAGACCGCAAAGGCGGGCATGGTGCCGATCATATAGGTGTCGCCATCCTTGAAGAGTGCGTCGAATTGCGAGCCGTCACGCTGAAACTCGGTGCCCTCGTTGAAGACTTTGCCAAAGGTGTCCTGCACCACCAGGATCTTTTCGCCGACGCCGATCTTGCCGCCAAGCTTGTCCTGAATATAGGGCGCCGCCGACAGGTGGTCGGCATGGACATGGGTCTCGATGATCCAGTCAAGGGTAAGACCGCGCTCGCGCACTTCGGCAATAAGCGCATCGGCATGATCATAGGTGATCCGGCCGGCCGCATAATCAATATCCATGACGCTGTCGACAATGGCGCAATGATCGCTTGCGGGGTCCTTGACGATATAGCTTATCGTGTTGGTCGCCTCATCGAAATGGGCGGAAACGTCGGGTTTGATGTTCATATCGACGGGATAGGTCATGGCCATGTTCCTCTTCAATGTTACCTTTGAAGTAGTAGTTATGGGTCGCGGCGTCGGTGACAATGTCACTGATGCGTTTTTCCGTGCTAAGAATTATGTCCGGCCAGGTTTTCAAGCGCGGTTCGGTTCACAAGGCTGACCGCGCCGCGCGATTGTTCGATCCAGCCGCGGCGTTGAAATTCCTGAAGCTGGCGCGAGATCACCTCGCGCGCGGTGCCAAGTTCGACCGACAGCTTTTGATGCGTGGTGGCAATCACTTCCTTGCCGCCCGAAAGTTCAATAAGCTTGTCGGCAAGACGCACATCCAGGCGCTGAAACGCCACCTCGTCGATCATCAGGAACAGATCGGTGATGCGCTTGGAAAAGGCCGCGAAGACGAAATCGCGAAAGGATTTCGAGCGCGCAACCAACTCGTCAAACACGGCACGCGGGATCGCGGCGGCCTCGACGGCGGTCTCTGAAATGCCCTCGGCGGTGTAATCCTCATAGGCCAGAAGACAGGCGGTGGTCAGCACACAGCTTTGCCCGGCGTGGATACGATAGAGCACGATTTCATGCCCGGTTTCCGAGGTCTGTTGCACCCGCACCGTGCCATCGAGCAGGAACAGCATATGCTCGGGCGATTTGCCGGGGCCAAAGATCGTGGTGCCCTTGGGGACGGTCACGATCGCGCTGCGCGACAGCAAAAGCTGTTTGGTTTCGGAATCGAGGCGCGCGAGGCCGGGAAAGCGTTCGACCCAGTGTTCGGCGAGGACGGTCATGTCAGGGTCTCCGGGGCTTTGGGAAATTCAAACGGCGCGATCCGGTCAAGCAGCTGGCCCCGGTTGGCCGAAATATCGGCAATCGTCAGATCGTCCAGCACCGCCATGAAGGCGCGTGTCGCCTCCTGAATCTTGCGCGACAGCGTACAAATCTCGATCAGCGGACAGGTGTTCTTTTCAGGGTTGAAACATTCGACCACGTCAAGCGGCCCTTCGGTCAGGCGCAGCACATCCCCGACGACAATATCCTCGGGCGCCTTGAGCGCCGCAAGCTGCAACGAGCGCAACCCATAGTTGGTATAACTGGTCAGTTTCATGCTGCGTCCCGATGTCTTGAATGAAGTTACATTCAAAATATTGCTTTTGTAAATGGGCGCGAACGGGTGGGCTATGGCATCAATGAGACTGGCCAATTCGTCCCCGAGGATTGGTGGCAAATCGTCTTTAACCCGTCCTTTCCCTATCGCCTTGTGCATATGGTGCTTGCCGCCTATCTGGCCACGGCGCTTGTGGTGGGCGGTGTCGGCGCATTGCATTTGCTGCGCGACAGGGCCGATGCGGTCGCGGGGCGGATGTTTTCCATGGCGATGTGGATGCTGATCGTGGTTGCGCCGCTGCAAATCGTTGCGGGCGATTTTCACGGGCTCAACACGCTGGAGCATCAACCGGCCAAGGTGATGGCGATGGAAGGCCATTACGACAGCCACCCCGACGGCGCGCCGCTTATTCTGTTTGGCATTCCCAATGCGGACGAAAAGCGGATCGACTATGCGGTGCAGATTCTAAAACTCTCCAGCCTGATCCTCAAGCATGACCTCAATGCGCCGCTGGCCGGGCTTGATACGATCCCGGATGCGGACGAACCGCCGGTGACCATCGTGTTCTATAGCTTTCGCGTCATGATCGCCCTTGGCTTTGCCATGCTGGGCCTTGGGGGCTGGGCGCTCTGGTGTCGCTGGCGCGGGCGCATGTTGGCGGATCGATGGCTTCACCGCGCGACGATTGTCATGGGGCCGATGGGCTTTGTCGCGGTGCTGGCCGGCTGGATCACAACCGAGGTCGGGCGCCAGCCCTTTACCGTCTATGGCCTGTTGCGCACCTCCGACAGCCTTGCACGGGGTGCGGCCCCGGCGGTTGCGGCCTCGCTGACGGCCTTTGTGCTGGTTTATTTCTTCATCTTCGGGGCGGGCACGTTTTACCTGTTGCGGATGATGAACATGCCCCCGGCGACCAGGCATCTTGGCCTGAAAGACGCGTCGAACCGCATCGCGCGCGCCGGCAAACCACCCGCCAAAGCCATCCCCGGTGAATAAGGAGCACTTCAATGTTTGATCTTTCTTTCATCTGGGCCGGGATTATCGTCTTTGCGGTGCTGACCTACGTGATCCTTGACGGGTTTGACCTTGGGGTTGGTATCCTCTTTCCCTTCGCGTCGGGCGAGCGCGACAAGGCGGTGATGATGAATTCCATCGCGCCGATCTGGGATGGCAATGAAACCTGGCTGGTGCTGGGCGGCGGTGGCCTTTTCGCGGTGTTTCCGCTGGTCTATGCGGTGGTGATGCCGGCACTTTACATGCCGATCACGCTGATGCTTCTGGCGCTGATCTTTCGCGGCGTTGCCTTTGAATGCCGCTGGCGCACCAAGCGCTGGAAGCCGGTCTGGGATGCGGCGTTTTTCGGCGGATCGCTTATCGCGGCCTTCATGCAGGGCATCGCGCTTGGCGCGCTTGGATTTATCGGCGTGGTCAGCGTTTTGACCCCGTTTCAGGATCCGGTCTATTTCAACCGCTGGTTCAACCTTCCGGGCAGCATCCTCAGCCTTTTGATGCCCGGCGCGCTTGCCGCCGCCACTTGGGCATTGTTTGCGGGATTGAACGCGGGCAAGGACGGCCAGCCGTTCTTTGCCGCGCTGACGCCTTTCGTGCTCTGCTTTATCGGGATCGGGATCAGCTTTTATCCCCATATCGTGCCGCCCGGCCTGACCATTGCAGAGGCGGCCGCGCCCGATGCAAGCCTCAAGTTCGCGCTTGTCGGTACGGTGGTTCTGGTGCCGCTGATCCTTGGCTATACCGCCTATGCCTATTGGGTGTTTCGCGGCAAGGTCGACCCCGAGGAGGGCTATCATTGAGGGGGGCAAGCAAACGAAACGGCTGCTTTGGTTCGCCGCCCTCTGGCTTGCCAGCGTGGTGGCGCTTGGTGTGATTGCCGCGCTGATCAAAATGGCGATCCCCTATTGAGTGAGCGTTGTCACAGCAGCGACGCGAGGCGGGGTTGCCTTGTGATGGCCTGAATGTGTTTCCATTTTGTTCCGTTTTCGTGGTAGGGTCGGCGAACCATATCCGAAAGGGGGACATGATGGACCGAAAGGACAAGTTCGAGCGCTTCAAGGCGCTGCATTTGCGCGACAAGGCCTTTGTCATGCCAAACCCCTGGGATGCAGGCTCGGCGCGGCTCTTGAGCAGCCTTGGATTCGAGGCCCTCGCGACGACAAGTGCGGGCTATGCCTTTTCGGTTGGCAAGCGGGATTCCTTTGCCGGGCTTGATCGCGACGAGATCCTTGAAAATGCCGCCCGGATCGTGGGCGCGACGGCGCTGCCGGTGTCTGGCGATCTTGAGGATGGCTTTGGACCCGACCCCGCAACCTGCGCCGAGACGGTCATCATGGCCTGTGACGCGGGCCTTGTCGGGGGCTCGATCGAGGATGCGACCGGCAATCCAGATGCCCCGATTTACGAGGTGTCGCAGGCGGTCGAGCGTATCCGCGCCACAGCAGAGGCGGCGCGGGGCCGTTCGTTTCTCTTGACGGCGCGGGCCGAAAACTTTCTCTGGGGGCGGCCCGATCTGGCCGATACGATCAAGCGGCTTCAGGCGTTTTCCGAGGCCGGTGCAGATGTGCTTTATGCGCCCGGACTGCCCGATATCGAGGCAATCAGAACCCTGTGTCGCGAGGTCGACAAGCCGGTGAATGTGGTCATGGGGCTATCGGGCAAGGCCTATAGCGTAGACGAACTGTCTAAGGTCGGGGTGCGGCGCGTCAGTGTCGGCGGCTCTTTCGCGCGCGCCGCCCTTGGCGCCCTGATGCGCGCCGCCGAAGAGGTCAGCAGATCGGGCACGTTTCGCTATGCCGACGAGGCCATGCCCGGCGCCGAAATCAGCCGGTTGATGTCGCAAGATCACCGCGACACCAGAGTGTAACCGCCCCTCTCAGAGCTTTGACGAAATCACGCCGGTATTGAAGCCACCCATGCGCAATTCACCGAAAAGCCGCTGGTACTCGATCTTGGGACAGCGGTCCATGATCACATCCACCCCGCGCGCCCGCGCCACTTTGGCCGCCTCGGCATGCTCGACACCAATCTGCATCCAGATCGTTTTAAGCCCCTCAAAGGCCGCAAGCGCCTCATCCACGATCGGCGGCACGTGTTCAGAGCGGCGAAAGATATCGACCATGTCCACATCGCCCTCAATATCGGACAGCTGCGCCACAACGGTCTGACCGAACAGAACCTTGCCCGCATGGCCCGGATTGACCGGCACCACCTGGTACTTCTTGAGGGTCAGATAGCGCGCCACATAATAGCTTGGGCGCACCGGGTTCATCGACACACCGACCACCGCCACACGCCGCGTGCGGGTCAGGATCTCGCGCAGATGGGAATCACTATAGGTCTCGCTCATGGGGCATAGTCAAACATGAAAGCGCGCCAGAAAAAAGCGCCCAAGCCAATGCCTGGGCGCCAGTCGCGGAACGAGGGACAGTGAAGAGAGGCGTCAAGGTTCCAGATCAACGCCTCTGTTATGATATTTAGGAACGAGTCCGAGAATAAAAAGGGTTTGTAATAAACCTGTGACTGTGAGTTTACCGGGCCTGCGCGCGAATAACTTGCGGATCAGTCAAAGATATCCTCGACCACATCCCAGATGTCCTCAAGCATCCGCCGCCCGAAGGTCTTGCGCGGCTTGCGGGCTTTTCGCGCAGGTCTCTCATATCCGGGCCGCGGGCCATAGTCCTGGCGTGGCAGGGGCATCGGCCGTGTGCGCCCACCGGGCGCCCCGGATCGCGTGACCGGCTTGTGCAGGGCCTTCATATCGTGCAACGGCGCACCGCAACTGGAACAGATCAGCTCATGCCTGCCCCGATCAAGGACAAGCGCCGCACGGGTGCCGCAATAGCTGCATGTGGCAATTTTTGGTGTCATGGCTTTGATATCGGGCAGGCGCGGATGATTTCCAACCCCAGGCGGGCAAAACTTTCGCGCCCGCGCGCGAGGCGTGCTATGACTGTGCCATTCAAAGCACAAGGATTTCAGCCAATGACCGACATGCCGGACAGCCCGCCACCGCCAAGCCCGCAACCCGGCCTTCGCGATCTGCCGTTTGACGTGGATTTGCGCAGGTTGAACCTCGGCGTGGGCTATGTCGCGCTGCTGCTTCCGGTGTCTCTGATGCTCGTGACGATCCTGACCAACACCTGTTTCAACGCCTCGATCAGCCACTATTATTATAGTCGGCTGGGGGGTGATATCCTTGTCGGCGCGCTTAGTTTCATCGGCTTGCTCTTGATGTTCTTTTACGGCTTTCGCACCACCAACCGGGTGGGCTGTCTTGGCTATGGCAAGCTTGATATCGTGCTGCTGAAACTTGCCGGCCTGGCCGGGGTTCTGGTGGCGTTTTCGCCCACCACCGGCTCGGGCTGTGCCTATGACGGCGCCGAGGTGGCGCGGGTGTTCCTGACCGGGGCACAGGGGTCTGAGGGGTTTCACCCGCCCGGCGGCACCGTGACCGGCACGATTTCCTATGATTTCTGGGCCAGCTTTCCGGCCTTTGCCAGCCCCGGGAACGTGCCGATGCTGCTCAAGGCGCTGCATTTTGGTGCCGCAGGGATGATGTTCGCCATCCTTGGTTATTTCTCATATTTCGTTTTCACCCGCGTGAATTCGCCTGCTGCGCGCGCACCCGGCAATCGCAAGGACCGCCGGAACCTGTGGTATCGCGCGCTTGGCCGGGTGATTTTTGCGGTTGTCGGCGTGCTGGCGATCAAAGGTGCGCTTTTGGGGCTTGTCCTGCCCACCGCGATGGCAGAAACCATCGCCGCCCTCTGGGACAGTCTGCGCCTGACATTCATTTGCGAAAGCCTCGGGCTGATCAGCTTTGGCATCAGCTGGATGATCAAAGGCCGATTTATCTATGCCTTTGAGGATGCCGCCGCCATGCCTCAGGCACGCGCGGCATAAAGCGCCACCGCCGCCGCGTTTGACACATTGAGCGAGCCGAAATCGCTGGCAAAATCAATCCGCACAAGCGCGTCAACGCTTTCACGGGTCTTTTGGCGAAGCCCGGGCCCCTCGGCGCCAAGCACAAGCGCGACGGGGCGGTCGCGCCGCCCCTCCACGGCGGCCTCGATGGAGGTCTCGGCCTCGCCCGCCAGCCCGAGTACGATATAGCCCATACCCTGAAGCTCGGTGATCGCATCGGCAAGATTGCGCACCCGCAGATAGGGCTGGCGCTCAAGCGCGCCGCTGGCGGTCTTGGCCAATGCGCCGGTCTCGGGCGCGGCGTGATGGCGCGGCGCAATCACCGCGCGCGCGCCGAATACCTCGGCAGAGCGCAGGATCGCGCCGACGTTATGCGGATCGGTCACCCGGTCCAGAAGCACCACGCGCGGTGCGCTTACCCCGTCGCCAAGACAAACCTCTTGCAGACTGCCCCAGGCCAGCGGCTTGACCTCAAGTGCCGCGCCCTGATGCACCGATTGCGGATCAAGCGGCGCGGTGAACTTGCGTGGATCGACGATTTCGGGCTCGACACCAGAGGCGGCAATCGCTTGCGCCAGTTTGTCGGCGGCGTTGCGCGTCGCGATCAGCCGGAGCTTTTCGCGCGCCGGATTCTCAAGCGCGTCACGCACCGCATGCAGCCCGAAAAGCCACACCGTCTCTGCCGCAGCGGCGCGCTTGGCCTGTTCCTTGTCGATCACCCAGCGGGGTTTTTTCATGGGTCTGCTGCCTCTTTTCTCAGGGCGGCGACAATGCGACGCCCCGCAGCCGCTTGCAAGGCATTTTCCGGTTGACGGGCCATTGCGGCGCTTGTAATCAGCCCCCCACGTCAGGCAGTTTTCTGCCGGACAAGTGGGCGACAGGCCGCAAGGTGTGGCAGGGGACTGTAACTCCCTCGCGGAGACGCACGCCTGGTTCGATTCCAGGGTCGCCCACCATTTTCTTTCATATCAACTGCTTAGATCGTGTTGTGCTTTGGTGTGCCATTATGGTGCGACATCAGACATGCGCAATGCATCCTATCTAGGCCTAAGCAGACACGGCATTTTTTACTTCCGGTGGCCGATACCGAAGGGCTTCCACCCCAACGGGAAAGCATCTCATGTCCGGTTATCACTGGAAACACGGTCGCCCAGCGCCGCTCAGCGAATGTCCCATCTCCTGATAGCCACTGGACAAGCTGCGTTCACAGGGCCAACGGTGCAGGCCATGAGATATGATGAAATGCGCCAGCACGTCGAAACTCACTTTCGCACTGCCCTGCAAAAACACAAAGAACGACTGCTTTCGGAAGGGGATGGTTCCGGTCAACGGGCGGACGCTCTCAGGCGCTCAATAAGCCTTGTAGAGGACGACATCTGGCTGGAGTTGGCTGCACAGCCCGACGAGCAAGGAAGCGGCCTCCTGAGTCAATTCAAGGCCCGTGCTGGGATCGGCGTGCTGTCTGCTGAGCATGACAGACTGCTTTTGCAGGAATACCGCAAGGGCTATCGGAGTTTTTTAGCAGCGGCGCTGGAACAGCACACAAGCCTTGAACAATACGAACTCATAGAGCGGACAACTACCAGCGAGGATGCAAAGGTAGTGCCATACGGTGCTGCGGTGCAAGAATACTTGTCAGAGGGACAGAGGGGCGAGTTATGGGCTGCAAAGACCATCAGCGAAAAACGCGACGCCCTAGAACTACTTGGACTGATCACTGACAATAAACCAATGGCACACTTGACCAAAGCCGACGCACGTAAGGCGAAGGAAGTGGTCTCTATGCTGCCAAAAAATAGAAGCAAGGATCACCGGACTCGCAACCTGTCACTTGCTGATATGCTGGTCGTAGAAGGTGTCGACAAGCTCACCACCAGAACAGTGAACGCATACCTCAGCGCCTTTCAATCGTTTGCGACTTGGGCGGTGAACAATGGTCACGGAACTGAAAATGTGTTCACAGGCACAAGGCTACCAAGCAAGACGAGAGACAAGACCAAGTTGCGGGACCCATTTAGCCCAGCACAATTGCGGTTGTTGTTTAGGCACCTCACTGTGAACCCGGACAACCTCGTAAGGAAAGAGGACCATAGGTGGCCAACGCTTATAGCCATGTTCACAGGGGCTAGACTTAACGAGGTGGCGCAACTGCACGTCAGCGACATCAAGCATTTAGAGGGCGTATGGTGCATCGACATAAACGATGATGCAGGTAAGGCACTCAAGAATTCGTCAAGCCAAAGGCTAATACCGATACACCAAGCGTTACTTGAAGCTGGTTTCATAGAGTTCGTTCAACAACGCAAGGCTGGTGCAACAGTCCGGCTGTTTCCTGATTTCTCCTACAGCGCCCAAAACGGTTATGGCAGGAACGTCGGGAGGTGGTTCAATGAAAAACTCTTGCCTGCGCTTGCACTCAAACAAGACACACTGGTCTTTCACAGCCTACGGCACTCAATGACAACATTGCTTAGCAGAGCCGATGTACCGGACATTATGGTTAAGGCTATACTGGGGCATACGCAGGTAGGTGTTACCCACACAAGCTATTTCAAGTCTGGGTTCACCGCTGAACAGTTGAAGCGTGAAATAGACAAGTTCGATTTTCGTGATACTGAATAAGGTCAAGCGTGGTCTTACCCGGCTACAAGGTCACTCCGCTAGTCTTGTGCATCTAACTGTATGTATGAACATGCTTAAACAGGTGTCGCCTATGGCTGTAAGCCTGTGTGGACCCTTATCCTAAAGCCGATTGTAGCTAAGGCTTGCCTGTCTTGTCGTTAGTGTTCTTGCATGGCTCTTTCCATGCTTCCACTAAGCCTTAACTGCATTTGTATGTATCAGTATGTTGTTTGTATCAGTATGTGAGGCTGTATTAATAACTGTATGTATGACTGACTATATGACTGTATGCCCGGATCATGTCATATGGATTAAATCGTTTGGGGAAGCATGTTTTAACATGCGGCAACAGATACAGCAAATTGCTCTGTCTTAGAACGCAGGGATTAGCTCGGATTTATATTCAAAGAATGAAATATCTTACCAGTCGGATTGATCCCGGCTCAAGCATTTTCAAAGGCAATAGATAGGGCCACGACCAAGCCCGGCCACCAGCATCCGAAACAGGGTCGGACAGCCCCGCATGGACCCGCCAGACACCTCACCTCGCGTTCAGCCGGTCCAGTGCCCTTTTCACCTGCGATGCCTGCCAGCGCGCGCCCCTAGCGGTCTCAACCCCCGCCCGGTTCAAGTGCTCAGCGATCTCTCTCAGCGGCTTTCCCGTTTCCCGCATTGGTAAGATAATCCCAGATACCTTCTCTGCTCTTGCCGCTGCGTTAGCCTGCACGGCAGCATTGCGCTTCATGGTCTTGTCACGCAGCCCACCTAGCTTCGTGCCCCTGCGTCTGGCCTCCGCGAGCGCCGCCTTGGTCCGAGCGGATATGAACTCTCGCTCCTGCTCGGCTAAAGCCGCATATATGTGCAACTGGAAGTTATCGGCGTTCGGCATCTGTGCGACCCGGAATGTTACTTTCTTATCCTCCATGAGGGCCGCTACGGCAGAAACCTTGCGAGATAGCCTGTCCAACTTGCTGACTAGCAAAATCGCACCTGTCCTCCTAGCCAAAGCCAATGCAGCCGCTAGCTCAGGGCGCTCGTTGTCAGTGCCGCTCAGGATGTCCGTGAAGGTGGCTATCACCTCATAAGGCACCGGGCTGAACCGCTCCAAGTACAGGGCGACATCTCGCTCCTGCGCCTCAAGCCCTAACCCACTACGACCCTGCTCTTTCGTGCTGACGCGCTTGTAGACGATGTACTGCTGCATGTTCCCGGCCCTTATTCAAAGGTAGTTGAACCTGCTTAACGCCGCATGTTGCAAACGTCAACGTTGGTTGTGCATGTTACAGTCCAGTTTGGAACCCCGTCTATTTTACTTGATGGGACCAAGCGAGAACTCTGCATCAGCATGTGCATCAATAGCCATTGATGGCAAAGGGGGAGGGTGTTGCCTCAAACATCAACAGCAATGTGTGTGAGACAAAAGGGTGCATGATGTGAGATGCCTCTCCACATCATGCGCTTGTGAGGCAGCGTGCCGTGGAGCAGTGCGTCGGCATTGTCGGCACAGTATTCAACTTAATGTATAGGAGCTTGGTACTTGGCTGCGTCCAGCGTGAAAGGGGCCATGGGGGAAGCTGGCAGGCGAGGATGTATTGATACCCCCTCGAAAAAATGTGCCGAGAATCGTTGGGCCCTTTGAGCTATCATTATCCGTCCTACAGGTCCCATTGTGCAAATGGTTCATGTCAGTCTTTGCGGGCCAAGCCCTTTATTGACGATGACAATTGGCGATGATTAATTGAAAACATTAGACAATGCAGGAAGTGGTCATGGCAAAAGTGTTTTCGTCATTCAGATCGCGGCTAGCTAAAGCAGCCGTAAGTAAGGCCTTAGAGCGCAGCGCGCCGCGTTCCATCCCCCTCAGTGGTTGGGAGCGCTTGCAGACACGAAACTACTATACCGTGCACTTGGGACTTGCAGGCGACGAACACATCTTTCTTGCTAACGATATATCAGAACGAGGTTTGAACGGTAATTGGTGGGATAGGGAGATTAGCTACGGGTACCCAGCATCGGTGCCTAACAGCAACATTCCCGGCATGGTACTTTCAATAACGCACTACTACCGTGAGTTGGAAGTCAATTACAGAGGGGCTACGCGGTTTCTGTTAGGGTGGTTTTTTCGTTGGTCTTGGATCACCTTAATACGCTTAAGGCTACAAAGATGGCTATATAATCGCAAGAAACTAGTGCGCGATGAGCAATACCATCTACTCCGCAACGTCTACGATCAAACCCTTCATAGGCGCGCTTATACGACATCAGCCATGGACTATATGACCGAGCGTTACGGGGTCGGCTGGGCTGGCCACCCAAGCAATCAGGAGGTTCGAATTTACTACGGTCTGCTTTTAGAGGCGCTTGCGGAAGCTGGGGACCTCCGGGAAAATGACAGAAGGTATTCTTTAAGCCCCCAAGCACTTGCCACATTAGCTCGTCACGAACAGGACAATAGGCGCCACTTGGATGCAGTTAGGCAGCAAAAAATATTGACTTTCCTCACGTTTGCGTTGGTCGTTGTTGGCCTATTGCAAGCGCTGGTCACGTACCTAAGCGCATGATTGCGTGTTGTTACTTGCTGACCTACCCTTACCGCTCTGCAAAATGTAGCCCTTTCCCTCCGTGAAGTTTAGTTTGGTGTGGTTACGACGCGCACAACCGCATTGTACATACGTATGCAGAATAGCGGAGGGCTATCAGTCTTTTTCGACATCCTTTTGTGTGTCTATAAGCAAACGACCAAGAAAAATTGAGGTAAAAATGAGTATTCCGGATTACCAGACCCTTATGTTGCCCGTCCTGAGAAAAGCTGCGAGCGGTGAAGTTAAGATTAGCACAGTGATTGAAGAGCTTTCCGGTGAATTTGGACTGACGGAAGACGAAAAGGCGGAACTCCTCCCCAGCGGCAAGCAAACGACTATTGCGAACCGTATTCATTGGGCGAAGACCTATCTCAAGCAAGCCGGACTTGTTGATGCGACGAGGAGGGGGCACTTCGTCATTTCGGAGCGAGGCCGCGCCATTCTAGCGAAAAATCCCACTTCAATCGACAACCGCATCTTAGAGACCTTTGATGAGTTTCAGCAATTCAAGAACCGGCAGCGATCACAAGATGGCGCACAGGAGTTACCGATTGGCGAGAAGGGCTTTGTCGGGGATACTTCACAGACACCAGACGAGATAATGCGGGCTGCCCACCGCACCATTGAGAACACCCTACGCAGCGAGATGCTCGACAAGATCAGGGACGCTTCCCCGGCCTTCTTTGAGGGCCTTGTCGTCAACCTGCTGGTCGCGATGGGCTATGGCGGCTCGGTCACGGACGCAGGCAGAGCAATTGGCCGTTCAGGCGACGGCGGGATTGATGGCGTGATTGATCAAGATGCTTTGGGTCTCGACCGCGTTTACATTCAAGCAAAGCGATATGCAGATGGTAACAACGTCGGACCCGGTGCAATCAGAGATTTCTTTGGAAGCCTTGACCGCTTCAAGGCCAGTAAGGGCCTTTTCGTGACAACATCCAGTTTCACAAGCGAAGCGGTTGAAACCGCGCAAATGCTGAGCAAGCGTATAGTACTAATAAACAGTGAAACGCTGACCAAGCTTATGGTCAGATACAACGTTGGCTGTCGGGTGGAGGAGACGCTTTTCATTCGCAAGCTCGACGAGGACTTCTTCGCAGATTAATGACCAACCGAGGGAGGGAAGCCCTCACTCCACCTTCAGTGCCCGTTAGGTCGCAGCCTTGCAAACCCACCAAGTGTGACACTAAAGTGTGACACACGAACAACCGCACGCCTTTTTCCTATGCCTTCTCAATAGCTTGAAATTGTGGTGGAGCCCCCCCCTAGGCCCTACCGCCGAGAACTATAACGACCTCATCAAAATCGGTCTTACCTCATAACAGAATATTCAGCCCACCCCCAGCGCACTTTGGCATTGTTGCGTTGAAAACGCATGCTGACCCTTGTGTTAAACGCATAGGTGCGACATCAAGGTGTGACATTACAATGAAACCGCGCGCCAAAGTGCAGCGTTTACAGTTGTTTTAGCGAATGGTGGCCGTTCCAGGGTCGCCCACCATCTTCCGGTCATATATTGAAATATCCGCTAACACCTTGAATGGACCGGGGATTTGGGAGCTTTGACAGCCCGTGATCCGGCAATGCCGCATGGGCTGCGAAAGGGCCTATCGCCTAAGGAAGCGACTCGGCCTGAGTATTTTTGCCAAGAAGAATGCGGGTTTGATCAACTTGCCTTGAAATCGGCCGCGATGCGCAACTCGCGCATGGGGCGGACGCGGGCGATGCAGGCGCTATAGATTGGATGCGCCTTGTAGGCGGCCAGTGCGGCGTCGTCGTCAAATTCGGCATAGACCACCAGATCGACGCGATCCCCCGCGATCGGATCGCTTTGCAGGTTGCGGCCCACCTCGAAGTGGCGGGAATGCGGGATTTCGGCCAGCATCATCAGGCCGTTCCTGATGTCGTCCACCTGATCAGGGTTGGCGGCGCTGAAGAAAACGATATGGCGGATCATGGTTATTCCTTGGGTCGAGAGGCTTTTTCGGCGAGGCCCGAGGTGCCCTGGCGGCGTGCAAGTTCGGCCATGACATCATCGAGGGCAACATCGCGCGATTGCAGCATCACCAGCAGGTGAAACAGAACATCGGCGGCCTCGGATGTGAGGGCGGCCCTGTCGCCCTTGACGGCCTCGATGATCGCCTCGACCGCCTCTTCGCCGAATTTCTCGGCGCATTTTTCCGGGCCCTTGGCCAGAAGGCGCGCGGTCCAGCTTGTGTCTGGATCGGCGGCGGCACGCGCGGCGATGGTTTTGGCAAGCTCGTCGAGGGTCATGCGCCGATCCTGATCGGGATACCTGCGGCGGCCATATGCGCCTTGGCCTGCGCAATGGTGAAGGTGCCGAAGTGAAAAATCGAGGCCGCCAGCACAGCACTTGCGCCGCCGATTGTCACGCCTTCGACAAGGTGATCGAGCGTGCCGACGCCGCCCGATGCGATCACCGGGATATCGACCGCATCCGAAATCGCGCGGGTCAGGGCGAGGTTGAAGCCTTGCTTGGTGCCGTCGCGATCCATCGAGGTGAGCAGGATTTCTCCGGCGCCCCTGGCGGCCACAAGCCGGGCGAACTCGACCGCGTCAATGCCGGTGGGTTTGCGCCCGCCATGGGTGAAAATCTCCCATTTTCCAGGGGCGACGGTATTGGCGTCAATGGCCACGACGATGCATTGGCTGCCGAATTGATCGGCGGCGCGCGCGACCACGTCCGGATCGGCCACGGCGGCGGAATTGAAGCTTACCTTATCGGCCCCGGCGAGCAGAAGCGCGCGCACATCCTTTGCGCTGCGCACGCCGCCGCCGACGGTAAGCGGGATATAGCATTGCTCGGCGGTGCGGCGCACAACGTCAAACATCGTGCCGCGGTTTTCATGGGTCGCGTGAATGTCGAGAAAGCAAAGCTCATCGGCGCCCGCCGCATCATAGGCGCGCGCGGCATCGACCGGATCGCCGGCATCGACCAGATCGACAAAGTTCACGCCTTTGACCACACGGCCGTCGGCCACGTCGAGGCAGGGTATGATACGGGTTTTGAGCATATTGTCGCTGTTACAGTGTTTTCACGCCGATGTTTATGGGCAAATGTGGCTATATGCCAGAGGGTAAGACCGATAAGTTTTGGAATCAAAGGAGAATACCATGAAGCGCTTTATTACAGCGGTTGCGATCTGTGTTGCGGGTTTGCCGGCACTGGCCAGCAATGACGATATCGTCAAGGTCCGCTCGTCGGGCGATGTGGCGACGACCATGGACCGCCTTGAGGCCGCCGTGAACGGGGCCGGGGCGACGGTTTTTGCCCGCGTAGACCATGCGGCCGGCGCTGCCAAGGTCGATATGGAACTGGCCCCGGCGCAGGTGCTTCTTTTTGGCAACCCCAAGCTTGGCACGCCCGCGATGCAGGATGATCCGCTTGCGGGGCTGTTCCTGCCGCTCAAGGTTCTGGTTTATCAGGATGGCGCGGGGCAGACTTGGCTTGCCTATGAAGACCCCAAAGAGATGCTTGGGGACCTGGGCGGCATTTCCGAGGATGCGGGTTATGTCAAAACGATGACCGGCGCCTTGGGCAAGCTGACCGGCAAGGCGGCGGGCGAATAAGCCCCATAGCCCCCGGCATCGCCGGGGGCGCAGTAACGCTAGCGCAGGGCGGCGAGCGCCTCTTTGAGGTCAAGCGCGCCGTCGTAAAGCGCGCGCCCGGAAATGGCCCCGTTGAGCGGCGCGCCACAGGTTTTGAGCGCCTTGAGATCGGCAAGCGAACTGACGCCGCCGCTCGCGATGACCGGGATCGAGACCGCATTGGCAAGCGCGGCGGTCGCCTCGACATTGGGGCCCTGCATCGCGCCGTCGCGATTGATGTCGGTATAGATGATCGCGGCCACACCGGCGTCCTCAAACGATTTTGCCAGATCGGTCACCATCACATCGGTCTCGGTGGCCCAGCCCTTGGTGGCGACGCGCCCGTTGCGCGCATCAATGCCGACGGCGACCTGACCGGGAAAGGCGCGCGCGGCCTCGCGCACTAGGCTTGGGTTTTCCACCGCCACCGTGCCAAGGATCACCCGCGCCAGCCCCTTGGACAGCCAGCGTTCAATCGTGGCCATGTCGCGGATGCCACCGCCAAGCTGGGCGGGCACGCGACAGCGCGCGAGGATCGCCTCGACCGGGGCGGCATTGACCGGCTCGCCGGCGAAGGCGCCGTTCAGATCGACCAGGTGAAGCCATTCGCAGCCCGCGGTCACAAATTCCATCGCCTGCGCGGCGGGATCATCATTGAACACGGTGGCGCGGTCCATTTCCCCCTTCACGAGGCGCACGGCCTTACCGTCTTTGAGGTCGATGGCGGGATAAAGAATCATGATTTTGGCTTTCTGTCGTAACGTCACGGCCTTTTGCACAGGCCAAACCCGAAATGCAATGTGGACAGGGGCAGGGGGGATGGCAATTGTAATCATAGCGGGGCAACGCCCCGAGGGAGAAATCAGGGAGGATTTGAAAGATGAAGAAACTCGTACTCACCATCGCCGCGCTTATGGTCAGCGCCGGTATGGCCGCCGCCGCCGATCCGCTTGAGGGGACATGGCGCACCGCAGCCGATGATAATGGCCACTCGGGGCTGATTGAGGTCGCCCCCTGCGGCGGTGCCCTTTGCGGCAAGCTGGTGAAATCCTACGATTCGTCGGGCAAAGAGATGGCGAGCAAGAACATCGGCCGCAACATCATTTCCGAGACCAAGAACACGGGTGGCGGCGCCTATAAAGGCAAGGTCTATTCCCCGGACCGCGACAAGACCTATAATTCCAAGCTGAAACTCAGCGGCGATACGCTCAAGGTCAGTGGCTGTGTGTTCGGCATTTGCCGTGACGGCGGGACCTGGAAAAAGGTTAAATAATCTCTTGGGCGGGTGAGAGGCTCATCCGCCCTTTTACCTTGCGGCACGGGTCGGCCCGAACACCGACCAGCCGGTCATTTTGGCAAAGCGTTCCATCGCTTCGGTGCCAAGCTTGGAATTGCCATAGTGGTTAAGCCCCGGCGACCAGACCGCGACCGAGGCAATCCCCGGTACGATGCTCAGAATGCCACCGCCCACGCCGCTTTTGCCCGGAAGACCGACGCGATAGGCATAATCGCCCGATCCGTCATAATGGCCGCAGGTCATCATCAATGCGTTGATCCGCCGGATCCGCTGCGCCGAGACAAGGCGCGGCGCATCCTTTCCACCGACCAGAAAAAGCCCCGCATTGGCCAGTTGCGCAGAGGTCATTTCAACCGCGCATTGGTGGAAATAGGTGCCAAGCGTCAGATCCGGCGTATTGGCAAGATTGCCATGCGACAACAGGTAATGCGCCAGGGCGAAATTGCGGTGGCCGGTGGCAATTTCGGATTGCGCCACGCGCTCGTTCATGTGGATGTCATCATCATTCGCCGCCGCCCGGATAAAGCGCAGGAGCGAGCCGAGCGCCTCACGCGGGCTCGACCCTTCGAGCACCGCGTCGGTGGTCACAATCGCGCCGGCGTTGATAAAGGGGTTCCGGGGGCGGCCCCTTTCGGGCTCCAGAAGGAACAGCGAATCAAAGGCTTGCCCGGATGGCTCGCGGCCAACGCGGGACCAGAGGCGATCGCCAAGTTTGCCTAGCGCAAGCGCCAGCATGAACACCTTTGACACCGATTGAATCGAAAACGGCACCGAGGCGTCGCCCGCTACAAGCGTCGGCTTGCCGGGGCGGGCAAGGGCGATGGCAAACTGGGCGGGGTCGATACAGGCCAGTTCGGGGATGTAATCGGCGACTTTCCCCCGGCTCTCGCTGGCGCGGGCGATATCTGTGATCTCGGTCAGGATCGCTTGCAGGCGGGCCGTGGACAGGGGCATTTACGGCGTCCAGCGCAGGAAATTCGCGATCATCCGAAGCCCGGTATCCTGGCTTTTCTCGGGGTGGAACTGGGTGCCGACCATGTTGTCGCGCCCGACCACCGCAGTGATCGCGCCGCCATACTCGACATGCGCCAAAAGATGCGCCGGATCGGCCACGCGGAAATGATAGGAATGCACGAAATAGGCGTGATTGCCGGTCTCGATGCCGTCAAACACCGGGTGGGCATGGTCGATCACCAGATCGTTCCAGCCCATGTGCGGCACCTTCAGGGTCGCATCATCCGGCGCGATAGGCTCGACCGTGCCGCCGATCCAGTCAAAGCCGGGGGTTTCGTGATATTCAAGGCCGCGCGTCGCCATCATCTGCATGCCGATGCAGATGCCCATGAAAGGGCGGCCTTTGGTGATCACCGCCTCTTCAATCGCCTCGAACACGCCGCGATGGTCAAACAACTCCTGGCGACAGGCCGGAAACGCCCCGTCACCGGGCAACACCACGCGCGAGGCTTTGCGGATCACCTCTGGGTCCGAGGTGACAAGAACCGTGCCGGTGCCGGTTTCGGACGCCATCCGCTGAAACGCCTTTTCGGCGGAATGCAGGTTGCCGGATTCGTAATCGACGATGACCGTTGTCATGGCTCAGAGCGCGCCTTTGGTTGAGGGAATGGCGTTTTCGGTGCGCGGGTCGGGCTCCACCGCCGCGCGCAGCGCGCGTGCCACCGCTTTGAATGCGGCCTCGGCCATGTGGTGGCTGTTGATCCCGTGCAGCGCATCGACATGCAGGGTGATGCCGCCATGGGTGCTGAGCGCCTGAAAGAATTCGCGCACCAATTCGGTGTCGAATGTGCCGATCTTGGGCGTCGGCAGGTCCATGTTCCACACAAGGTAGGGCCGCCCCGACAGATCAAGCGCGGCGCGCACAAGCGCGTCATCCATCGGCAACAGGCAAGACCCGTAGCGCCGGATGCCCTTTTTGTCGCCAATCGCTTGGCTCAGGGCCTGTCCAAGGGCAATGCCGACATCCTCGACCGTGTGGTGATCGTCGATATGAAGATCCCCCTCACAGAGGATTTTCATATCAATCAGCGAGTGGCGCGCCAGTTGATCCAGCATGTGATCGAAAAAGCCGACGCCGGTCTGATTGTTATAAGATCCGGTGCCATCAAGGGCGATATTGACACTGATATTGGTCTCGGCGGTTTTCCGGGTGATCTGGGCGCTGCGCATGGGGCCTCCGCTGGTTGCTGGGCGGTGTATAATCCGTGCAGGGCCGCGCGCCAAGGCCCAAGCGGCGACAGTGGCCGATATGTCGGTGATTGAGGATATGGGCCGACCGGCGGCGAAGTAGACACCGGATAGATCGGCGGCAGACCCGTACTCGGGTCCGGTCTGTCCAACTTTATGGGAAAATTGGAGCGGGCGAAGAGATTCGAACTCTCGACATCAACCTTGGCAAGGTTGCGCTCTACCCCTGAGCTACGCCCGCGTCCTTGGGTGAGGCGTGATTTATAAATTATGGCGCTGATCCGCAAGAGGTAAATCACTCGCGAGGCCGATTTTTTTCGTAAATCCCAAATGGCCGACTCTGCGACCTAAGTCGGACGGCGTCTGACACGAACGTGTGCGCGCCTCTCCAACTGCTATGCTAGGCTTGTCGCGCAAGAGCGGCGCGCCCAGTGGTGCGTCCATTGGCGACGTCAGCAACGGAAGGAGAAATTATATGCCAGCCTATCTTATTGCACAGGTCAAGGTCACCGATGATGCCTGGGTGCCTGAATATGCGGCCAAGACCCATGAGATCGCGGAGCGCCATGGCGGAAAATACCTGTCACGCAGCGCTAATATCACCACGCTTGAGGGCGACGCGCCCGACACGTCTCTGATTGCGCTGGTGGAATTCCCAAGTGTCGATGCGGCAAAGGCCTTTGCCAATGACCCCGACTATGCCCCGCTTGCCAAGGCCCGTCAGGCCGGAAGCGAGGGGCATTTCTGGGTGATCGACGACACCGACGCGGCCGGTGGTATCCCCTATCTGCCCAAGGGCTAGCGGGCAGGGCGGGGGTGGTCCGAAGCGGGTAGTCGAGGTATCCGCACCATCGCGCGGAATAGAGGCGCGGCACGCACCGCCGCGCAGCGCCCGACCGCCCCCTCGGGCGGGCACTTTTGTGACGTTTCAAGCTTATGATAACACAGACTTTGTTGCCGACATAAATTGCGATCCACAGGCGTTGCGGCGCCCACCCGGCGGTCGGGCACTGCGCGACACCTCACCCGATCGCTGAATTCAAAAGTCCCCCGGCGCCCTGGGGAGAGTGGAGACGCCGGGAGAGCGGACCCTGTGTTATGTGTTACAGGGCGCCGCGTGAGAGTTCACCGGCAATGTGCTCGGCCTGCCGGATGGCAAGCGCCACGATGGTCAGGGTCGGGTTTTCCGCCGCCCCGGTGGTGAATTGCGAGCCGTCCGAGATGAACAGGTTCTCGATATCGTGGGTCCGGCCATTGCGGTTGACCACACCGTCACGCGGGTTCTCGGACATCCGGTTGGTGCCAAGGTTATGCGTCGACGGATAGGGCGGCGTTGGAAAGCTCCGGGTGGCGCCGACGGCATCATAGATCGCCATGCCCTGTTTATAGGCGTGATCGCGCATCGCCCGGTCGTTGGGGTGATCCGAGTAATGCACATTCGCCACCGGCATGCCGAACTGATCCTTGACGTCATGGTTGAGGGTCACGCGGTTGGTTTCCTGCGGCATGTCTTCGCCAACAATCCACATCCCGGCCATGTTTTCGTAGGAATCAAGCGCGGTGGTGAATTCACGCCCCCAACCGCCCGGATCAAGGAAGGCCGCCATGAACGGCAGGCCAAGCGACAGGGTTTCAAGCTCGTAGCCGCCGACAAAGCCGCGCGATGGATCAAGGCGGGCCTCGTCCTGCATGATGCCGGCCATGGTGGTGCCGCGCCACATCTTCACCGGCTTGTCAAAGACGCCGTAAACCGAGCCGGTCAAATGCCGCATATAGTTGCGCCCCACCTGACCCGAGCTATTGGCAAGCCCGTCGGGATACATCTCGGTTGCGGAATTGAGCAACAGGCGCGGGCTCTCGAACGAATTACCGGCCACACAGACAGCGCGCGCCATCTGTTTGTGCTCGACACCGTTTTCATCGACATAGATCACCGCGTTGACGCGGCCATCTGCGCCGTGCTCGATCCGCTGCACATGCGCCTTGGCCCGCACCTCAAGATTGCCGGTCGCCTCGCCGCGCGGGATGTCGGTATAGGCGGCGGACCATTTGGCGCCCCATTTACAGCCCTGAAAGCAAAATCCGGTCTGCTGACAGGCGCTGCGACCGTCATTTTCTTCGCTGTTGATCGCCATGCGCCCGGTGTGGACCTCTTCATACCCAAGCGCCTTGGCGCCGGCCTCGAACACCTTGTAGTTGTTGCAGCCGGGCAGGCCGGGAATGCCGTTGGTGCGCGTCACGCCAAGCTTTTTCTCGGCCAGATCATACCAGGGCGCCATTTCCGCCCCGTCAATCGGCCAATCCAGCAGGTTCGCGCCCTGTACCGGGCCATAGTTCGTCTTGGCCTTCCACTCGTGGTCCTGAAAACGCAGGCTCGCACCCGCCCAATGGGTCGTTGTGCCGCCGACGGCCTTGACGATCCAGGCCGGTAGCCCGGAAAAATCCTTTGCCACGCGCCAGTCACCCGACGTGGTGCGCGCGTCAAGCCAGGCCAGCTGACCAAAGCTCTCCCACTCATCATTCACATAATCCTCGGGCAGGTAACGCCCGCCCGCTTCAAGTGCCACAACGCTCACGCCGCGTTGCGCCAATTCGTTCGACAAGACGCCGCCGCCGGCGCCGGTGCCGATGACAACGATAACGCTGTCATCATTCAGATCAAAAGGTGCAGCCATAGGTAATCCTCCTCGGTTGGCTATGGCTCAGAGCCAGTTGATGTCGTCAAAACCGCGGTCGATGTAACCGCCCTTGGAAAAGGATTCGCCCTCATAGCCAAACAGCGGCCAGACCGCCTTTTGGTTATAAAGCCCGGTCACCAGACCGCCGCGCACCTGTTGGAAAAAGGCGCTGTCCTCGATGCTGCGCAGGATATCGACACGGTCGCGTTCCCAGCCGATCGACAGGTAATCGGCATACCCCTTGCCCATCGCCGCCGCATTCAGCGCGGCGATGCCCACCTCAACCGCCGGGGCGGCCTCGGCGCTGTCATAGCCCTTGACGGCAATGGCGTAATATTCGTCCGCCACATGATCATGCGGATAGATATCGCGCGCCATCTGGATCAGCGTCGCCATGGTCTCGGGTTTGATCGCAGTTGTTTCAAGTGCCCATGCCGCATCGGTGCTGGCGACATAGCCCGCGCCGACAACGAATGTGGCCCCTGCGGCCACGGCGCGCGACAATAGCTCGCGCCGCGTCAGCCCCTTGCGGGTTTTCACGTCAGTCATTGGTTCTCCTCCCAATTGGTCAAAAAAACGGGCGCATAAGCGCCCGCAAATTATTTGAAACGCCCCCCCCGCTGGAGCACTTCGATTTCATAGCCATCCGGGTCGGCGACGAAAAAGAAGGTGCCGACAAGCTTGCCGTCGGGGGCGAACTCCACGATTTTTCTGGGCTCTAACCCCTCGGCGATAAAGCGGGCATGCTCGCTCGCAAGATCCTCGACCAGAACCGCAAGGTGGCCATAGCCATCGCCAAGGTCATAGGGCTCTGTGCGGCCCTTGTTGACGGTCAGTTCGACCTCGAAGGCGGTTTCGGAATTGGACATATAGACAAGGGTGAATTTCTCGAAATCAAGCCGGTCCGCCACCTCAAGCCCAAAGGCCTTGCGGTAAAACTCGACCGAGCGCGCCTCGTCCAAAACGCGGATCATGCTGTGAATGGCTTTGGCCATTTTCCCCTCCGGATCAGGTGTGTTGGTCCGGAAAGGTTACCAATGGTTGGGGCGGGCAGGTAGTAAACCGCTACTACATGCCCGTTTTTAGCTATTCCGCGGCAATCTGGCGGCTGTCGGCGTCAAGCGCTGTTTCGCGGTGAACAAGGCAAGTACAGCGCAGTAACGACGTGAAATTCTTGGGCTCGCCGCGCAATTCAAGCACTTCGGAGTGCAGCCTGGACACAAAGGCCGGGGTCGACAGGCCTTCGCTGGTGGCGATTTCATCCAGAATACCCCAGAAAGAATTTTCCAACCGGATACTGGTGCTTTGCCCGTTGAGCCGCATTCGGCGGGTCTCAAGCGCATAGCGATCCGGGTCTTGCCCGGCAAAAATTCGGCACATAAGTGGTTCCTCCCTTGGTCGCCGAGCCCGTGATCCGGCGCGGCCCCCCTCAGTACATGCCCCATCATTGCCGATTTTTCTGGCCGGGGGAAGCCTGCTGCGCGATCAGCCGTAGATCGCGGCCTTGACAGGTGGCAGGGTGAAATCCTCGGTATGCACGATCACCCCGTCATCATGCAAAAGCACGATCCCATAGGCGCCCGGCTCGTCGATTGACAGGCTCGGGTCCTGAAACCCAAGCGCCATCGGCATCTGGTGGCAGGGGCTTTTGAAGATGCTGACCGGGATGCCGCCCGCCGCGCCCTGGATGGTGCGGTGGATATGACCGCTGACGATCTGTACCACACCGCCATGCGCCACCAGCCGCCCGATCAGCTCGGCGCGGTTGTGCAGCCCGATCCAGTCCATGCCGGAAAATCCGGTGATGATCGGCGGGTGATGGGTGAAGACCACCACCCGGCGCGCGCCCGCAGTGGCGAGGGCCTGATCGAGCCAGTCGAGGCGCTGCGCGCACAGATGCCCCGAATGAGTGTCATCGGCCTCTTCATTCAGGGTGTCGAGAAAGATCAGGCGATAGTCGCTAATATCCTGATAGTGTTGAATAAACCCGGCATCGGTGACCGGCGTTTGCGTGAATTCCGCAAGGAATGGCGCGCGTCGGTCGTGGTTGCCAAGCATAAGGTCCATCGGCAAAGGACAGCCCGCAAGCGCTTGTTTCAGGCGGGCATATTCGGCCGGGGCGGCGTTATGCGCAAGATCGCCACAGAGCACGATGCGCGCGGCATCGGGGTGGTGTTCGAGCGCATGGGCAAGCCCCTGGGCAAAGCGCGCCAACGGGTCAAGCCCGATAACCGTCTCGCCTTCGGGCAGGATATGGATGTCGGTGAAAACCAGAACTTTATGCATGTCGCGCGCGCCCCCGGACCAAAGCAAAGACGCGCGAACCATCCCCGGATTCGCGCGTCTTGAAAAGGCCCAATTTAGACACGTCCCCGCGATGTCGCGAGGCCGCCTGTCAGGGCGGATGAGCCGCTATTCGAACTCGATCAACAGATCCTTGGCGTCGATCTGGTCACCGGGGGTGACATGCACGGCCTTGATGGTCGCGTCGCGCTCGGCGTGAATGCCGGTTTCCATTTTCATCGCCTCGATGGTCAGCAGCAAATCCCCCGCCTTGACCGCTTTGCCGGCCACGGCCGCCACGCTGGCCACCACGCCGGGCATTGGCGCGCCGACGTGATTGGCATTGCCAAGCTCGGCTTTGGGGCGCGCAACGGTCTGGGCCTTGGCAAGACGGTCTGGCACCCGGATCACGCGCGGCTGACCGTTGAGTTCAAAGAACACCTTGACCTGGCCGTCGGGCTGGGTCTCGCTCACCGCCTGAAGCCGGATTTCAAGAATCTTGCCGGGGTCGATCTCGACGCTGATTTCCTCGCCCGCTTGCATGCCGTAAAAGAACGTCCGTGTCGGCAGGGTGCGCACCGGGCCGTGGACCGCGTGGCGCTCAATGTAATCGGCAAAAACGCGTGGATACATCAGGCTGCCCATCAGATCCTCATTGTCCATGCTCTCGCCAAAGCGCTCCACCAGCTCGGCGCGGCGCGCGTCGAGATCCTCGGGCGGCAACAGCGTACCGGGGCGCACAGTGATCGGCTCTTCGCCCTTGAGCACCTTCTTGACGATGGCCTCGGGAAAACCGCCGGGGGCCTGGCCGACATAGCCTTTCATCAGTGTCACCACGCTGTCGGGAAAGCTGACCTCGGTTTCGGGGTTGAGCACATCCTCGCAGGTCAGGCCCTGGCTTACCATCATCAGCGCCAGATCGCCGACGGTCTTGGCGATCGGCGTCACCTTGATCACATCGCCGAACATCTGGTTCACATCGGCATAGGTGCGCGCGATGTCGTGCCAGCGGTCCTCCATCCCCATCGAGCGCGCCTGCGCCTTGAGGTTGGTGAACTGCCCGCCGGGCATCTCGTGCAGATAGACTTCGGAGGTCGGCGACTGCATGCCACTCTCGAAGGCGGCGTAATGGTCGCGCACCGATTCCCAGTAATTCGAGATCTTCCGGATGGCGGTGATATCGAGCCCAGTGTCGCGCTCGGTATGGCGCAGCGCCTCGACAATCGTGCCAAGAGTCGCCTGCGAGGTATTGCCCGAGAGCGCGTCCATCGCGCAGTCGACCGCATCCACCCCGGCCTCGGAGGCGGCAAGGATCGTGGCCCCGGCAATGCCGGCGGTGTCATGAGTGTGGAAGTGCAGCGGCAGCCCCACCTCTTCCTTGAGCGCCTTGAAGAGCACGCTTGCCGTGGCCGGTTTCATCAGGCCGCCCATGTCCTTGAGGCACAGGATATGCGTGCCCGCCGCCTTTAGCTCCTTGGCCATGTCGAGATAGTATTTCAGATCGTATTTCGAACGGGCCGGATCGAGAATGTCCCCGGTATAGCAGATCGCCGCCTCAAGAATCTTGCCCGAGTCGAGCACCGCATCCATCGAGACGCGCATGTTTTCGGCCCAGTTCAGGGGGTCGAAGACGCGGAAGAGATCGACACCGCTTTCGGCCGCCTGCTTGACAAGTGCCGCCACCACATTGTCGGGATAGTTGGTGTAACCGACCCCGTTCGAGCCGCGCAGCAGCATCTGGGTAAGCAGGTTGGGCATGGCGGCGCGCAGGTCGCGCAACCGTTGCCAGGGGCATTCGCCGAGAAAGCGGTAGGCCACGTCGAAGGTCGCGCCGCCCCAGCATTCCATCGAGAAAAGCCCCGGCAGGTCATCGGCGTAATTGGGCGCGATGCCGATCATGTCGATCGAGCGCATTCGTGTGGCCAAGAGAGACTGATGACTGTCGCGCATCGTGGTGTCGGTGATCAGCAGCCGCTTTTGCGCCGCCATCCAGTCGGCCACGGCCTGCGGTCCCTCGCGGTCGAGGAGTTGCTTGGCCCCGTCGGCGACATCCGCCGTCTGCGGGCGCGGGGCGCGCGGCAGCTTGAGGTCGGCGGGCGGGCGCGTGCGTCCCTCCACCTCCGAATGCCCATTTACCGTGATATCCGCGATATAGGTCAGCACCTTGGTGCCGCGATCCTGGCGCTTTTCGAAGGTGAACAGGTCTGGCGTGCTGTCGATGAACGTGGTCGAATATTCATTGCTCAGAAACGTCGGATGCTTGAGCAGATTTTCGACAAAGGCGATATTGGTGCTGACCCCGCGAATGCGAAATTCGCGCAAGGCCCGGTCCATCCGGGCAATCGCCGCCTCGGGGGTTTGGGCATGCGCCGTCACCTTGACCAGAAGGCTGTCGTAAAACCGCGTGATCACCCCGCCCGAATAGGCGGTGCCGCCATCAAGGCGAATGCCCATGCCGGTCGCGCTGCGATAGGCGGAGATGCGGCCGTAATCGGGGATAAAGTTGTTTTGCGGGTCTTCGGTGGTGATCCGGGTCTGAAGCGCGTGGCCGTTCAGGGTGATGTCATACTGGCTAGCCTTGCGGGTTGCCTCGGTCAGAGTCTTGCCCTCGGCGATCTTGATCTGGGCCTGGACGATGTCGACGCCGGTCACCTCTTCGGTGACGGTATGTTCGACCTGTACGCGCGGGTTCACCTCGATGAAAAAGAACGCGCCGGTGTCCATATCCATCAGGAATTCGACCGTGCCCGCGCATTCGTAATTCACATGCTTGCAGATGCGATAGCCAAGCTGACAGATCTCTTCGCGCTGTGCCTCGGAAAGGTACGGGGCAGGGGCACGCTCAACCACCTTCTGGTTGCGCCGCTGAACCGAACAATCCCGCTCAAAGAGGTGGTACATATTGCCGTGCTTGTCGCCAAGGATCTGCACCTCGACGTGGCGCGCGCGCAGGATCATCTTTTCGAGATAGCCCTCGCCATTGCCAAAGGCCGCCTCGGCCTCGCGCCGCCCTTCAAGCACCTTTTCCTCAAGCTCGTCCGGGCCGTTGATCGGCCGCATCCCGCGCCCGCCGCCGCCCCAGCTTGCCTTGAGCATCAGCGGGTAACCGATCGCCTCGGCCTGCTCGCGGACCTTGGCCATATCGTCGCCAAGCACCTCGGTGGCCGGAATGACGGGCACGTCGGCCTCGATCGCCACGCGGCGCGCGCTTGCCTTGTCGCCCAACTGGCGCATGGTTTCGGCCTTGGGTCCGATAAAGGTGATGCCCGCCGCGTCACAGGCATCGACGAACTCGGGGTTTTCCGACAGAAGGCCATAACCGGGATGGATCGCATCGGCGCCGGATAGTTTGGCGACGCGAATGATCTCTTCAATCGACAGATAGGCGGCCACCGGGCCAAGCCCCTCACCGATGCGATAGGCCTCATCGGCCTTGAAGCGGTGCAGGCTTAGCTTGTCTTCTTCGGCAAAGATGGCGACGGTGCGTTTGCCCAGCTCATTGGCGGCGCGCAAGATGCGAATGGCGATTTCGCCCCGGTTCGCAATCAGGATCTTCTTGAATTCGGCCATGGCCTATCCCCCCGGTTTTTGTCTCTTGGCGCTGCCATGGGCGATATGCCGCGATGCAGCGCTGTAAACTTGTAGGATTTGTGAAAGCATTGCGCAATCCGCCATATTGCGTATTTCCCGGCCGGGGAAAATTCATGACCGGGCGGGTAGGGGGGCTTACCCGGTCGGGATCAGGCGCTCGCGCACGTCAAACAGGGTCTTTGTGCCAAGCTGTCCCATGTTCGCCACAAGATCGGCGGCCAGAATATCCGCCAGATGCGCCGGCCCTCCGGCCCCAAGCGCGCAAAGGGCGAAATGCCAGCCGCGCCCCATCATCACGAAATCCGCCCCAAGGGCGATGGCGCGCAGCACGTCCAGCCCGCCTTCGATTCCGCCATCCATGATCACCGGAAGACGGGTTGCGGCGCGCACCTCAGGCAGCGCCTCGATGGTGGCGGGGGCGGCGTCAAACTGACGACCGGCATGGTTCGAGACCCAGATCGCATCAACGCCCTCGCCCTCAAGCGCGTGCGCATCGTCGCCATTCAGCACGCCCTTGACCACAATCGGCCCCTCCCAGGCGTCGCGCAGCCAGCGCAGATAATCCCAATCCGGCGAGGTGCGCAAAAGATAACCGGCGTGTTTGTTTGACGGCAAGCCCTTGGTCTCGCCCGCATAATCATCAATCAGCCGCATCCGCGGCATGCCCTTGCTTGCCATGCCAAGCGCCCAGGCCGGGCAGCGCGCCACCTGCGCCAAAAGGCGCGGCGTCAGTCTAGGGGGCTGTGTCAGGCCTGAGCGCGCCTGACGTTCGCGGCGGCTTCCGACTGGCACATCGACGGTGAGCACCAGCACGCCAAACCCGGCGGCGCGCGCACGGTTGAGCATATCGGTGCGAATCTCCGGATCGCGCGGCGGATAAAGCTGAAACCAGCCTTGGCCATTGAGGTGCGGGCCGACATCCTCGGGCTTTTGGCTGGCCACGGTCGACAGCGCATAGGGAATGCCCGCCTGCGTCGCGGCGCGCGCAAGGTGGCGCTCGGCATCCGGCCAGATCAGCCCCGATATCCCCACCGGCGCAATCCCCACCGGAAGCGCATGCACCTGCCCAAACAGCGGCGCGCTGATATCGGGCGTGAATTCACCGTGCAGGATCGACGGCATCAGCCGCACCCGATCCAGCCTCTCGCGATTGCGCGCCTTGGTGGCCTCTACCCCGGTGCCGCTATCGAGATACTCCCAGACGAAACGCGGGATTCGGGCGCGCGCACGGGTGCGCAGATCAGACAGGGCGGGGTATTTTGCATGCAGGTCCATGCCGCGCATTTGTGCGGGTTTTCAGGACGTTGTCCAGCACGTCATGCGGGGTCGGGACGCTGCGGGAACAATCCCCGAACATCTCTTTATCTTGGCGCACGCCCGCGCTATTGTGACGCCCATGAGCACCTATGACGAATCCGACGCCTTTGAAGGCGCCTCCCTCTCGGCCCGCGCCATGGCGGCGCGGCCTTCGCCCTATCTTGACGGGCTCAACCCCGAACAGCGCAAGGCGGTCGAAACCATCGAAGGCCCGGTCCTGATGCTAGCCGGGGCCGGCACCGGCAAGACCAAGGCGCTGACCACGCGGATCGTACATATGCTCAATAGCGGCAAGGCGCGACCCAACGAAATTCTGGCGGTGACCTTTACCAACAAGGCGGCGCGCGAGATGAAAAACCGGGTCGGGCAGATGTTGGGCCAACCCGCCGAGGGCATGCCCTGGCTTGGCACCTTCCATTCGATCTGCGTCAAGCTGCTGCGTCGCCACGCCGAGCTTGTTGGCCTCAAGTCCAACTTTACCATTCTCGACACCGACGACCAACTTCGGCTTTTGAAGCAACTGGTACAGGCGGCGGGGATTGACGACAAACGCTGGCCTGCGCGCGCGCTTGCCGGGATCATCGACAACTGGAAAAACCGCGCCTGGACGCCCGATAACCTGCCCGCCGCCGAGGCGGGCGCCTATGACGGCAAGGCCCCCGCGCTCTATCGTCAGTATCAGGCCCGTTTGATCGAGTTGAACGCCGTCGATTTCGGCGACCTTCTGTTGCATGTGGTCAGCATTTTCCAGACCCACGACGATATCCTGGCGCAATACCAACGCTGGTTCCGCTTTATCATGGTGGACGAATACCAGGATACCAACGTCGCCCAATACCTCTGGCTGCGCCTTCTGGCGGCGGGTCACAAGAATATCTGCTGCGTCGGCGATGACGATCAGTCGATCTATGGCTGGCGCGGCGCCGAGGTGGGCAATATCCTGCGGTTCGAGGCGGATTTTCCCGGCGCGGCGGTGATCCGTCTGGAGCAGAATTACCGCTCGACCCCGCATATCCTTGCCGCCGCCAGCGGCATCATCGCGGGCAACAAGGGGCGGCTTGGCAAGGAGCTTTGGACCGAGGCGGAGGAGGGCGAAAAGGTGCGCCTGATCGGCCATTGGGACGGCGAGGAAGAGGCACGCTGGATCGGCGAAGAGGTCGAGGCGATGCAGGGTGGCACCCGCGGGTTGCGCGCCTTTTCCCTTGATGACATGGCCATCCTCGTGCGCGCCTCCCACCAGATGCGCGCCTTCGAGGATCGCTTTCTGACCATCGGCATGCCCTATCGCGTCATCGGCGGGCCGCGCTTTTACGAGCGCATGGAAATCCGCGACGCCATGGCCTATTTCCGCCTTGTCACCTCGCCCGCCGACGATCTCGCGTTCGAGCGGATCGTGAATACCCCAAAACGCGGCCTTGGCGACAAGGCCCAGCAGAAAATCCAGATAACCGCGCGGGCCAACGGCGTGCCGCTGATCGAGGGCGCGCGCCTTTTGCTGGAGGAAAAAGGGCTGGGCGGCAAGGGCGCTGTCGAGCTTGCCAAATTGCTCGACGGGTTGGATCGCTGGGGCCGCATGACCGGCGACAAGGACATAAGCCATATCGAGTTGGCCGAGATGATTCTGGATGAATCGGGCTACACGGAAATGTGGCAAAACGACAAGACACCCGAGGCGCCGGGACGGCTTGAGAACCTCAAGGAGTTGGTCAAGGCGCTGGAGCAATTCGAGAACCTTCAGGGCTTTCTCGAACACGTCAGCCTGATCATGGACAATGAGGCGGGCGAAGACGGCGAAAAAATCTCGATCATGACGCTGCATGCCGCCAAGGGCCTTGAATTTCCGGTGGTGTTCCTGCCGGGCTGGGAAGACGGGCTTTTCCCCTCGCAACGCTCGATGGATGAAAGCGGGCAGCGCGGCGTAGAGGAAGAGCGGCGACTTGCCTATGTGGGCGTCACCCGCGCAGAGGAGGTCTGTACGATCTCCTTTGCCGGAAACCGCCGGGTTTATGGCCAATGGCAAAGCCAGATGCCCTCGCGCTTTATTGATGAGCTGCCCGAGGATCACGTCGAAGTGCTTACCCCGCCGGGACTATATGGTGGGGGCTATGGCGCGGTCGGCATGAACAGCACGATCGAGACCCGCGCCGCCGAGGCCAATGTCTATAACTCCCCCGGCTGGCGGCGCCTCCAGACCCGCAGCGCCGAGCGCCCGACAAGCCAGCCGCGCGAAGCCAGCAATACGGTGATCGACCTGCACGCCGTCAGCGCCCATTCCATGGGCGAGCGGGTATTTCATCAGAAATTCGGCTATGGCGCGATCCTCGGGATTGAGGGTGACAAACTCGAAATCGAATTTGACAAGGCCGGCATCAAAAAGGTTGTGGCGCGCTTCATCACCGGCACGGATGATGTGCCTTTCTGACCTCAGCCGCCTGCCGATCTGTTTCTGAGTATTTAGAGAAAGATGAAAGTCAGCCTTGTTTCTTCTGGCTCCAAATATCCCCGCCGGAGGCCCAAATTCTTTTGGTTCGACCTCGCATAAAGGCGCGCCCCTCCAGATAAAGGAGGGCGCGCTGATGTTAACCGAGTTCCGCCAGACGGGCGAGGGCCGCGCGCAGTTTGCCCTCTTCCTCTTCGCGCAGGGCGAGGTTTTCGCGCGCCTCATCGACCACCTCATCGGGGGCGGAGGCGACGAATTTTGGGTTGTTGAGGCGTCCGCGCAGGCCGCCAAGCTCTTTTTCAAGCTTGCCAAGCGTCTTTTCAAGCCGCGCCTTTTCTTCGCCCACGTCGATGATATCCGCCAGTGGCAGGCCAAAGCTGCCGCCCTCAACGGCGATGGTGACACAGCCTTTTGGGAAGGCCTCGGTGTCGGTCAGGCTATCAATGCGCGCAAGGCGCTTGATCATGACCTCGTTGCGCTCCCATGCCATGCGCCCGGCCTCTGAAAGCTCGCTCACCAGCACCGGGATATAAAGCCCGGCGGGCACATGCATCTGCGCGCGCGCCGAGCGGACCTGTTCGATCAGCCCGATCACCCAGTTCATTTCGCGGTCGGCCTCGGGGTTGATCAACTCGCTGCCATAGGTCGGCCAATCGGCATGCACCAGCATCTTATCGCGGGTCGCCAGCGTGTCCCAAAGCTCTTCGGTCACGAAGGGCATGATCGGGTGCAAAAGGATCAGGCATTGGTCAATCACCCAGGCCATGGTCGCCTGTGTTTCGGCCTTGGTGGCGGCGTCGCCATCCATCAAAAGCGGCTTGGAAAACTCCACATACCAGTCACAGACCGTGCCCCAGACAAAGGCATAAAGCGCATTGGCGGCGTCGTTGAAGCGAAAGTTTTCCAGCGCGTCATCAACCGCCAGCCGCGCCTTGGCAACCTCGCCTACGATCCAGCGGTTGACGGTGGCCTCGGGGGTCGGCACCTGACCGTCGCTGCCCACGGCCTCGTTCATCTCGGCAAAGCGCGCCGCATTCCAGAGCTTGGTGCCAAAGTTGCGATAGCCCGCAACGCGCTGTGTCGAGAGCTTGAGATCGCGGCCCATGGCGGCCATCGCCGTTAGCGTAAAGCGCACCGCATCGGCGCCGTATTCGTCGATAAGGTCAAGCGGGTCGATCACATTGCCAAGCGATTTCGACATCTTCTTGCCCTTCTCGTCGCGCACGAGAGCATGGACATAAACATGGCTGAACGGCTTTTGCCCGACCACGGCATATTGCATCATCATCATCCGGGCGACCCAGAAAAAGATGATGTCAAAGCCGGTGATCAGCACCGAGGTCGGGAAGTATTTCTTGAGTTCATCGGTCTCCTCGGGCCAGCCGAGGGTGCCGATGGGCCAGAGGCCTGAGGAGAACCAGGTGTCGAGGACATCCTCATCACGCGTCAACGGCTTGCCGTCAGCCATTTCACGGGCTTCATCCTCGGAGGCAGCGCAATATTGCGTGCCTTCGGCATCATACCAAACCGGAATCTGGTGCCCCCACCAGAGCTGGCGCGAGATGCACCAGGGCTCGATATTCTCCAGCCAGTGGAAATAGACTTTGCGGTCGCTCTCGGGCATGATCGTGACCTCGCCCGAGCGCACGGCGTCGATGGCGGGTTGGACGATCTTGGCGGTGTCGACGAACCACTGGTCGGTCAGCATCGGCTCGATCACCACTTTTGAGCGGTCGCCAAAGGGCTGCATGATCGGTTTGGATTCGACGAAAGGAATGAGAGTGTCCGCGTCGTTGTCCTCGGGCTCGACCCGAGGATCTGTTGTCTCCTGAGGTCCTCGGGTCGAGCCCGAGGATGACGGTGCAACCATAACGGCCAATCCCTCGGAGGTGATTTGCTCAATCACCTTGTCACGTGCGGTGAAGCGGTCAAGGCCACGTAGATCGTCGGGGATCAGGTTGAGCGTGTCGACCTCGGCACCGTCAAAGGCGGCGCCACCCGCAATCTCTTGCGCACGAGCGGCGCAGGTGGCGTAATCGGCGCCATCGTCACGCATATGCGCACGGGTATCCATCAGGCGATACATCGGGATGTTATTGCGCTTGGCGACCTCATAGTCGTTAAAGTCATGCGCCCCGGTGATCTTGACCGCACCCGAGCCAAAGGTCGGGTCGGGATACTCATCGGTGATGATCGGGATCAGGCGACGATGCTCTTTCGGGCCAACCGGAATTTCACAAAGCTTTCCGATGATTGGCGCGTAACGCTCATCCGATGGATGAACCGCGACCGCGCCATCGCCGAGCATGGTTTCAGGGCGGGTCGTCGCGATGGAAATGTAATCGCGCTCTTCCCGGAAAATCACATTCCCGTCTTCATCTTTCTCCAAATACTCATATGTCTCGCCCCCCGCGAGCGGGTATTTGAAGTGCCACATATGGCCCGGCACCTCGGTATTCTCGACCTCGAGATCGGAAATCGCGGTTTCAAAATGCGGGTCCCAGTTGACCAATCGCTTGCCGCGATAGATCAGGCCCTTGTTATACATATCGACAAAGACCTTGATTACCGCATCGTGAAAATTGCCCTCTTCGCCCGCAGGCGCGCCTGGGGCGCCGGACATGGTAAAGGCATTGCGCGACCAGTCGCAGGAGGCACCAAGGCGCTTGAGCTGATTGACGATGGTGCCGCCGGATTCGGTTTTCCATTCCCAGACCTTGTCAAGGAAGGCCTCGCGGCCAAGGTCGCGGCGGCCCGGCTGGCCCTCGGCGGCCAGTTTGCGCTCGACCACCATCTGGGTGGCGATGCCGGCGTGATCCTGCCCCGGCTGCCAGAGGGTGTCATGACCGCGCATCCGGTGCCAGCGCACGAGGATATCCTGAAGCGTGTTGTTGAACGCATGGCCCATATGAAGGCTGCCGGTCACATTGGGCGGCGGGATCATGATGCTGAAGGGCTCGGCCCCCGGTTTGGCATTGGCCCCGGCCTTGAACGCCCCGGCCGTTTCCCATGCTTGATAGAGGCGGTTTTCGGCCTCGGTCGCGTTGAATGTCTTTTCCATCGCCATGACGTTGTTTCCTGCGCATTTGCGGTTTGCCAGACGTCTAGCGAATGCCGCGCCCAAGTGAAAGGCTAGAGCGGCACTTTGTTGGGCTTTGGGTGGGTGACACGGGCAGCAATCGCGCGCAATGTGTGCCAGGGACAGTTGAAGGGCAGGGCATGGACGGGATACGGCAATGGCGGATTGCGCCGGGCGGCGCAGCAGAGAGCGTGACGACCGAGAGCGGTACATTGGCGCGCCCAGAGGCGGGCGGCTTTATCTGGGTGCATGTGAATTGCGCGCATCCGGGAGCGCGAGACTGGCTTGACGCCGCCCCGCTTGAGCCGCTGGTGCTGCGCGCGCTTCTGGCGCCAGAGACGCGGCCGCGCTGTACCACGCATGGCGATGGGGTGTTGCTCAACCTGCGCGGTGTGAACCTTAACCCCGGCGACGAAGTCGAGGATATGGTGTCGCTTCGGATGTGGGTGACCGAACGCCTGGTGGTGACGGTCCAGCTTCGCCGCCTGATGGCGGTCGGCGATGTGCATGAGAGTGTCGAGCGCGGGCAAGGCCCCGATGGTGCGGGCGAATTGGTGGCCCGGCTGGCGTTGCGGCTGGCGGATCGGGTCGAGCCGGTGGTGGCGGGGCTGAATGAAAGGGTCGATGTGCTAGAGGATCAGGTGATCGAGGGGCTGAGTACGCTTAGTCGTCGCGATCTTGGCGATATCCGCCGCGTGGCCATCGTGCTGCGTCGCCATATGGCGCCACAGCGCGACGCGCTGAGCACGTTTGAGATCGAGGATATGGCCTGGCTGCGCGCCCATGACCGCAGCCGGTTGCGCGAGGCGACAGAACGGATGACCCGGCTTGCGGAAGAGCTTGATGCGATCCGGGATCGCGCGCAGGTGGTGCATGATCAGATCATGGATGCCCGCGCCGAGGCGATGAACAAGCAGATGCTGTTGCTCTCGGTGGTGGCGGCGATCTTCCTGCCGCTCGGGCTTTTGACCGGGCTGTTGGGGATCAATGTCGGCGGCATGCCGGGGGTGGATGATCCGAATGCGTTCTGGATCGTTTGCGCATGCCTGCTTGGAATCGGGTTTGTCCTGATGCTGGTTTTCTGGCGGGCGGGGCTTTTGGGGCGGCGCTAGCGAAGATTTTTCGGCAAAAATCTTCGACCAAGAAAATTTGCCGAATTTTCTTGGGGGCCTGGCGGATCAGGCGCCGCGATCCAGTTTTGTGGACAGGTGAATGAGGCTTTCCGAACTGCGCACGCCCTTGGCTTCGCCGATGCGGTCAAGCGTCTCGTCAAGCTCTTGGGTGGTTGTGGCCTCAAGCGTGACAATCAGATCGAACCGTCCCGAGGTGGTATGAACGCGGCGCACCTGTGGCAAGGATTTGAGCCGCGCCAGAACCGCCGGGCCAGAGCGCGGTTCGATGCTGACAAGCGCTGTGGCGCGCAGGCCAGGACGTGCTTCCTGTCCAAGGCGCAGGCTATAGCCCGCGATCACGCCGCTTGTCTCAAGCCGGTCAAGCCGGGCCTGAACCGTGGTGCGCGCAAGGCCGAGTTTACGCGCCAATGTGGCCACGGGCAGCCGCGCATTTTGCCCCAGGAGCGCCAGAAGCGCGCGATCTGTTTCGTCAATTTGCATGGCTTGTCCTGCTATCTGACAGAATTCTACGTCATTTCATACGAAACGCCACGATGAATCGACGTAAACTTACCGCACACTTATGGAAAAAGAGCAGCAAAAGGTCTCTCCCATGCGTAATTCCCCAAATTGGCCCGACCCTCGCGCGCATATCCTGCGCCATGTGCCCGACGCGGCGGTGCTTTATTTCAGCCCCGATATCCTTCAGGCCACCGCGCGGCGGTTCCAATCGGGGTTTGACGGTTTGGTGACCTATGCGGTCAAGGCCAATCCGGGCGAAGAGATTCTGGCCAATCTGATGGCGGCGGGGATCGGCGCGTTTGATGTGGCAAGCCCCGAGGAAATGCGCGCCGTGCGCCGGGTCTGTCCGACGGCGGTCTTGCATTACAACAATCCTGTCCGCTCGCCTGCCGAGGTGGCTGTGGCCGCCGACATGGGGGTACGCTCGTTTTCCATAGATTGCCTGAGCGAGCTTGACAAGCTGAGCGGCACTGTCGCACCGGATGCAGAGATAAGCGTGCGCCTGGCCCTTTCGGTAGGTGGTGCGGCCTATGATTTCGGGGCAAAATTCGGCGCCGGACCCGAGCACGCAACAGAGCTTTTGCAAGCCGTCGCGGCGCGCGGGTTTACCCCGTCAATGACCTTTCATCCCGGCACCCAATGCGCCGATCCGGCGGCCTGGGGGGCCTATATCGGCACTGTCGCACAGGTCGCAGAGGCTGCGGGCGTGCGCCTGAGCCGTCTGAATGTGGGGGGGGGCTTTGCCGCGCACCGGGTTGGACCGGCGCCTGATCTTGAGGCGATATTCGCTCATATCCGTGCCGAGGTGACCCGTGTTTTCGGGGCAGAGGCACCGGATCTGGTGTGCGAGCCGGGCCGCGCGATGGTGGCCGAGGCGCTGACCATGGCGGTGCGGGTCAAGGCGCTGCGCGCGTGTGGCGCGGTGTTTCTGAATGACGGGGTTTATGGCGGGCTCACCGAGATCCGCGATATCGGCGCGCCGGACCGGATTGCGGTGATGGCGCCCGATGGCACGCCGCGCACCGCCGCGCCGTGCGCCCGTGTCGTCTTTGGTCCGACCTGTGACAGCATTGACCGCCTGCCTGACCCGCTGGCCTTGCCCGGGGATATTCAAGAGGGCGATTACCTGCTGATTTCGGGCATGGGGGCCTATACCCAAAGTCTGAGCACCGGTTTTAATGGCTATGGATTAAGCGATGTTGTGACCGTGGCCAGCGTTTAGACGCGCCCGCTCTGGCTATGCTGTGAGTGACGATATTCAGGGCCCTATCAGCCCTTCACGGGGTGAAGCGCCGGTGCATGACGGCGGCGATCGGCGTCTCACGGCAAGTTTCATGGACTATGCGATGCCAAGCGCCGATGATAGGCCTATGATTGGTTTTGCCGCAGAAGCAGTGCCCGCAAGGGGCGATGCGGTGGTCGACGCACTATGGCAGGCGGGGGAGTGCCGTTCGCGCCGCACAGAGTATGGAAGATGACAGATGACGGTATGGCGCAAGTGGACCAAAGCCCTCTATGAGCTTCTCCGGCCGGGGCAGCATAGTGGGCACACCGCCTTTGCCCATCGGCGCGGCCCGGTCACCCATGTTCTTATTCTGGATGGCACCATGTCGTCGCTCTCGGAGGGCTGTGAGAGCAATGCGGGGCTGACCTATAAGCTTTTGAGCGAGACCGCCGGCAGCGCCGTCTCGCTGTATTACGAGGCCGGGTTGCAATGGTATGATTGGCGCGCTACGCCCGATGTGCTGTTGGGGCGCGGGCTCAACCGGCAGATCCGGCGCGCCTATGGCTATCTTGCCAGCCGCTATCGCCCCGGTGACCGGATTTTCCTGTTTGGCTATTCGCGCGGCGCCTATGCGGTCCGCTCGCTGGCGGGGGTGATTGACAAGATCGGCCTTTTGCGCGCCGAAGAGGCGACCGAGCGCAACGTCAAAACCGCCTATCGCCACTATCAGTGCGGCCCCGATAGTGAGGCCAGCCAGAGCTTTAGGCGCCTGCATTGCCACGCCTCGGTCGCGGTCGAGATGGTCGGCGTCTGGGATACGGTCAAGGCCCTCGGCATGCGCATACCGATCCTCTGGCGGTTTCGGGCGGATGCGCATGGCTTTCATAACCATCACCTCGGCCCGACGACCAAGCACGGGTTTCACGCGCTCGCGCTGGATGAAACCCGCACGGCCTATGCGCCGGTCATGTGGATCTGTCCGCCCGGGTTTGAGGGGCATGTCGAACAGGTCTGGTTTCGCGGCACCCATGGCGATGTCGGCGGTCAGCTTGACGGGTTTCACGCGGCGCGCCCGCTGTCGAATATCCCGCTGGTCTGGATGCTGGAACAGGCGATTGGTTGCGGGCTTGACCTGCCCGAGGGCTGGCGCGGGCGATTCAAGGTGGATATCGCGGCGCCCTCGGTGGGGGCCTGGCATGGCTGGGGCAAGATTTTCCTGTTGCGCCGTGCCCGGGTTGTCGGGCGGGATCCGTCAGAGCGGCTTCACGAAAGTGTCGAGGGGCGCAAGATGGGCGGGCGCAGCGGCGCGGGCGCGATGATCGGGCTGAAAGAGCCGGGCATCTGACGGCCCCCTTTTCGGCAGGCCCACCCACCCATCCCCCTCCCGAAAAGGGGGCCGATTGACCGGTTACCCTGGTTCGGGGCGCATGATGATGCAGGTGGTCGATCCGGTGGCATAGAGCCGGTCGTCGCTCAGCCCGCGCAATTCGCCCGTCGCAACGCCGGTCGAACGGCCCGAATGCGACACTGTTCCAATCGCGCGCACCCTTGTGCCAAGCGGCAGGGCGCGGGTGATATTCACCTTGTATTCCAATGTAGTATAAACTTCGCCGCGCGCCAGTCTGGTCATCACCGCGCAGGCCATACAGCTATCGAGGATCGCCCCGAACCAGCCACCATGCACCCCGCGCATTGGGTTGGTGACGTCAAAGCCCGCCGCACCTTCGAACACCACCTGACCGTCCTCGGCCAGCACCGGCCAGAAGCCAAGCGTCGCCCCGATCGGTGGCCCGGCAAGCCGCCCTGCAATCATGTCCTGCATGAACTCAAGCCCCGACCGCGACAGAAGGTCGGACCTGTCGGGCAGATCGTCAAGTGATGTGGCGCGTCGCATTGCCATTTTCGGCCCCTCCTATCCTTGGTGGCCAAGGTAGGCGGGGCCGATAGATCTCTGCAAGCGGCTTATGCGACGTGGCGCAGTTCGACCTTGGGCGTCACGCCAAGCGCGTGGCACACATCGCGCGTCAACTCGGGGCGGTTGAGCGTGTAAAAATGCAAATCCTCTGCGCCGCCTTCGATCAGATCGCTGCAAAGCTCGGTCGCAAGCGCCGTCGCCAGAAGGTCGTGGCGATTGTCGCGAATGGCCTTGTCAAAGGCATCATCCAGCCATGCCGGCACCTGCGTGCCGCAGGCGAGGGCAAATTTGCGCGTCCCGGTCCAGTTTTCAATCGGCAGGATGCCGGGAATGATCGGCGCGTCGATGCCCGCCTTGGCACAGGCGTCGCGGAAGCGGAAAAACGTGTCGGCCTCAAAGAAGAACTGGGTGATTGCCTCGCTGGCGCCGGCGTCGATCTTGCGCTTGAGCCAATCGATATCGGCCTGTTGGCTGGTGGCCTCGGGGTGTTTCTCGGGGTAGGCACCAACGCGGATGTTGAATTTTCCGGTCTCGGCCAATGCCGAAATCAGTTCGCAGCTATTGCCAAAGCCTTGCGGATGCGCGGCAAAGCCATTGGCGCCCTTGGGCGGATCGCCCCGCAGGGCAACAATCTCGGTCACGCCAGCGGCCGCGAACTGATCCGCGATTTCAAGGGTTTCTTCGCGGCTTGCGTCAACACAGGTCAGATGCGCCGCCACGTTAAGGCCAGTCGCCTTGTGCAGCGTGCCAACCGCGTCGCGGGTCAGCTCGCGGGTGGTGCCACCGGCGCCATAGGTGACCGAAACAAAGCGCGGCTCAAGCGGGGCCAACGTCTGAACCGTATCCCACAGGCGAAAAGAAGCCTCGAGCGACTTGGGCGGAAAAAATTCGAACGAAATCCGGGGCGTTTTCATTGTGGCGATCCTACTCGGGGGCGTGTTGTCCTCTTGTTGCAGGATGCGCTTTGTGAGACAACTTCATAAAATTCATGGTTTGAATGAGGTTCGCTAATATATGCATATCGAGTTTCGGCATCTCAAAACCATCCGCGCCATTCACCGGGCCGGGGGCTTGGCCAAGGCGGCGGATTCGCTGCACATCACCCAATCGGCGCTGAGCCATCAGATCAAGGGTCTAGAGGATCAGGCCGGGGTCGAGCTTTTTGTGCGTCGCTCCAAGCCGTTACGCCTCTCGGCGGCGGGGCATCGCCTGTTGCGGGTGGCCGAGAATATCCTGCCCGAGATCGAGGCGCTTGAGGCCGAATTTGACGGTCTGCGCGAAGGCAGCGCCGGGCGGCTTCATATCGCGATTGAATGTCATGCCTGTTTTGAATGGCTGTTTCCGGTGCTTGAGGCGTTTCGCAAGACATGGGGCGAGGTCGATGTCGATATCCGCCCCGGCCTTGCGTTTGACGCGCTGCCCGCGCTGCAAAAAGAGGATGTCGATCTTGTGATCTCATCCGATCCCGAGGATCTGCCGGGGATCATCTTCAAGCCGCTGTTTGATTACGAGCCGGTTTTCGTGGCCTCAAGCCAGCACCCTCTGGCGCAAAAAACCTATGTCGAGGCCGAGGATTTTCGCGACGAAATATTGATCACCTATCCGGTAGATCGCTCGCGTCTTGATGTGTTCACAGAGCTTCTGACCCCCGCCAAGGTCGAACCGCGCAGCATCCGTCAGGTCGAGCTGACGGCGGTGATCCTGCTCTTGGTGGCCTCTAATCGCGGGGTTGCGGTTCTGCCCGATTGGGTGGTGCGCGAGGTCAAGACAAGCACCGATTACGTGACCCGCCCGCTGACAAAATCCGGCGTGACCAAACGCCTTTACGCCGCGATACGCGAGGATGACGCCGACAAGCCCTATATGGCGCATCTGTTGCGTTTGGCGCGCGAAATTCCGGTGCGGTTGCAGCGCGGTTAACCAAGCCCGGCGCGCAAGGCCGCAAGCCGCTCGGGCAGGGCGCGGGCGGTGATATCGGCCTCGCGCAGCAGATGATCGAAATGCAGCGTCATCGCCTGCACCCGTTCGGTATCGCGAAACACCATGTAATTGCGCCCGATATAGAGCACCGCCAGAAGCGGGCCCAGAATGGTGACCGGCGCCGAATAGACCCGACGCGCGTCAAACAGGTAAAGCCGCAGGCTGGGATATAGCTGGGCCGTGACCGTGATCAGGTGATCAAGCTGGTCGCGGCGTAGATCGAGCGGCAGATCGCGGTAATAGCCTTCGGCGCGCGCGAAGCTCTCAAGCTCATGGATCGGCAGGGCAATCTCGTAATCCGAGCGCGCGGCGCGCATCCAGGCCATCCGGTCCTCTGAGGCGCCAATCGCCTGACCGGTGCTGCGCCCCAGATGCGGGGCATATTCCCATTCCAGCATGGCGCGGGTCTTGAGCATATCGGGCAGGCCGGCGGGCACATGGCGGATCTTGTAGCCGGCGGCCTCTTTGTGCCACTGAAAGATCTGCTCATCCACAAGCGCGCGCGGCGCCTCGGTCAGCGACAGCGTATTGGCCAGCATGTCGGCTGTGGTTTCGGGCCGGTCGGTCAGCCCCAAAAGCCAATCCGCCGAAATCCCGAGCGCGCTTGCGCATTCGCCAACCACCTGCGCATTGGGAAGCCGCGCCGAGGGCCCCTTGAGCAATTGCGAAATGGTCGAGCGATCGACCCCGATAGCGCGGGCAAGCACGCTCTGGTTGGTCTGGCGCAGGCGCATCGCCTCGCCCAGACGGGTGCGAAACAGGTCGGCGCGCAAACGCTTGTCGATTTTTTCATTCATGTGGTGACTTAAATCACAGATGCAGAGATTTGTTAACCATATTCGAAATGGTCAACTTGACGAAATAGGAACAGTTTCGGCGCAATATTTGGAAAATGGAAAGGGCCCCTTATGGAGACGCGAATGCGCACGGTTGTAAAGGCAGTCATCTGGAACCTGATCGGCCTGGCCGTGATGGCGCTGGTCGGGGTGATCTTCACAGGCTCGTTCAAAGCCGGGGGCATGATGGCCGTGATCAATGCCGTGATCGGGCTAAGCAGCTATTTCCTTTACGAGCGTATCTGGACCCGTATCAACTGGGGCCGCTGTCTTGGATAAGGCGCGACGCAATGCGGTGGAATGGCCGACACTGGCCTTGCTGGTACTGTGCTACGCGGGCTGGGCCATCGGCACCACCTGGGCGGCGGCGTTTTGGCTGCCGTTCGGGGTGGCGCTAAGCGGGCTTTGCATCGCGCTTCAATCCTCGCTGAGCCATGAGGTTCTGCATGGCCATCCGTTTCGCGCGCGCCGCCTGAATGAGGCGCTTGTTTTTCCGGCGCTGAGTCTGTTCATCCCCTATCAGAGGTTTCGCGATACCCACCTGGCGCATCACCGGGATGCGGCGCTGACCGATCCTTATGACGATCCGGAAACCAATTATCTTGATCCGGCTCTGTGGCAAAGGTTGCCGCGATGGATGCAGGCGGTGTTGCGGGCCAACAACACGCTGGCGGGGCGCATGATTATCGGCCCTTTGCTCGGGCAGCTGTCGTTCATGGCCTCCGATTGGCGCGCGATCCGGGCCGGAGAGGGGGCGGTTCTGCGCGGTTGGCTCTGGCATGTTCCGGCGGTGGCCCTTGTCGTGGCATGGGTGAGCCTGTCGGCCATGCCGCTCTGGGCCTATCTGATTGCCGCCTATCTGGGCCTGTCGATCCTGAAGATCCGCACCTTTCTCGAACATCGTGCGGTCGAGCGCGCGCCCGCGCGTACGGTGATTGTCGAGGATCGCGGGCCTCTGGCGTGGATATTTTTGAACAATAACCTGCATGTGGTGCATCACACGCATCCATCTGTCGCCTGGTATAAGTTACCGGGTCTTTATGCGCAGAACCGGGCGCAATATTGCGCGCGCAATGACGGATATGTCTATCGCTCCTACGCGCAGATTTTCCGCCACCATTTCTGGCGCGCCAAAGATCCTGTGGCCCATCCGCACTGGCCATGGCATCGCGGGTGAGGCTGGACAAAAATATTTGCAGAATATTTTTAACCTAAGATTTTTCTGCAAAAAATCTTAGGCGCTGGTCATTGCGGAGAATCCGGGGCAAGACAAGCTGATGGAAACTTGGATCCTCCTTTCCGTAGCGGCGGCGGCGTTTCAGACGTTGCGCTTCATGCTGCAAAAGCGCCTGAGCATGGGGGCGCTTACGGCGGGCGGGGCGACGCTGGCGCGATTTTTCTATTCGGCGCCTTTGGTTGTGGTCCTGACCCTTGGCTATCTTGCGCTGACCGGCGCGCAATTGCCGGGGTTTTCACCGCTGTTCTGGCTTTATGCGATAACCGGCGGGCTGACGCAGATCCTGGCCACTTGGTGCGTTGTGGCGCTGTTTGCAGAGCGTAACTTTGCGGTCGGGATCACCTTCAAGAAAACCGAAGTGGTTCAGACCGCAATCGTCGGCCTGGTCGTACTCGGCGATCACATCTCGGCGCTTGGCCTTGGCGCGATCATTCTGGGGCTTGTCGGCGTTTTGATCCTGTCGGATACGCCGGGCCTTGAGGGTCGCTGGCTGCGCCGGATCGCCAACCGGGCGGCGTTTCTGGGCTTGGCCTCGGGGGCGTTTTTCGCCATTTCCGCCGTCGGCTATCGCGGCGCCACGCTTGAGATCGCAAGCCAGGACCCGCTGTTGCGTGCCGCTGTTACCCTGGCGGTCGTCACCCTGGCACAGAGCCTTGCGCTTGGCGCCTGGTTGATCTGGCGTGAACCGGGGCAGGTCACGCGCGTGGCGGCTGCCTGGCGCCGCGCGGTCTGGATCGGCCTTGCGGGCATGATGGGCAGCCTGTTGTGGTTCACCGCCTTCACCCTTGAAAACGCGGCTTACGTCTTTGCCGTGGGTCAGGTCGAGGTGATCTTTTCGCTCGCGGCCTCGGTGCTGTTCTTTGGTGAGAAAACCACCCGACGTGAAGCGCTTGGCATCGCCTTGGTGACCCTGTCGGTTATCGCCGTGGTTGCGTTCCGTTAAGCCGCAGGAACAGGCTTTCTTCATCGTCATTGCGAAAAAACGGCACCGACTTGGGCGGTGCGGGATCGTGCGCGCGGGCCGCAACCTCGGCCAGAACCACCTCGGTAATAAACGGCAGGTCGAACTTGCGCGCATCGCGCAGCGGCACCCATTGCAGATGCGAAAGCTCGTCGCAGGCCTCGGAGAAATCATCAAGGTCGCCTGCAATTTCACCGGCATCGACCAGAAAGAACCGCGCATCAAACCGGCGCGGGCGCCCCGGCGGGGTGATGGCGCGAAACACGAATTGCAGAGGATCGGCGACCGGCACATGCCCGCGCGCCGCAAACCCGGCCCAATCGGCGGGCACCTCGCCCGGCCAGTCGCCGGGGTGCCCGAGGATCAGGCCGGTTTCTTCCCAAAGCTCGCGGATGGCGGCAGCGGCAAGAGCATGCGCAAGGTTCTCCTTGCTGTCCTCCAGCAAACGCTCGGCGCAGATTTCGGGAAGGGCGCGCGCCAGCGGCACGGCGGCATCCGCCGCATCGACCGCGCCGCCGGGAAAGACGAACTTGTTGGGCATGAACGCCGCCTGCGCGCCGCGCTGTCCCATGAGGACATGCGGATCGCTCGTGCGATCACGCAGGGCAATCACAGTCGCGGCGTTGCGAATGGCGGATTTATCCGGGATCTGGCAGGTCATGCTGGCCCTTTCAGCGGCAAAGGGTCAGTCGCCCCCTCCGAACCCATGCATCTGGCGGGCCCATTGGAAGGCGACAATCGCCCCTTTCAGTCGCGGCAAAAGGTAAAGCGACAGGGTGACCGTGCCAATAGCGAAAATGGTGAACAGCACAAGCGGCTCGGGGCGAAATTGCACGAAGGTAATGTGCAAAAGCGGTGCCATCAGATGACCCACGATCAGGATCGTAAGATAGGCAGGCCCGTCATCGGCGCGATTGGGGGTAAAGTCTTCGCGACAGACCGTGCAGGTGTCACGCACCTTGAGATAGCTTTTCAGCAACGGACCATTGCCGCAATTGGGGCATTTCCGGCGAAATCCTCTGCGAAGTGCGGGCCAGAGGGCGCGGTCTGTGCTGATGGCTGTCTGATAGGTCATGATTTTCCCCAAAGCTGATCGGCATAAACTGGGCTAATTCAGGCGCAGAATAAAGAGGGTAGAACGCCCTTGCGGCGCCATGTCGCAAAACCCTCGGGCGACTTTTGGGGCTGGGCAGTGGCATGCCGACAAAAAAAGATCGCAATGGCGCGACGGAAAGCGAAGTGCCCCGCGTATTACACTTCAGGAACGGCCAGAACGGTTGCTTTCGCAGATAAACCAAACGACTCTTGAGGAGAGACCAAAATGAAAAAGACACTTTTGATCGCCGGGCTTGCAGGTGCAATTATCGCTGGTGGCATCGGTCAGGGTATCGCCAAGGAACACAAGGGCAAGATGGGTCAGGGTCAGCGCCCGAGCTTTGAAGAGCTGGACGCCAACAGCGATGGCAAGATCACGGCCGAGGAAATGACGGCCCATATGCAGGCACGCTTTGACGGGGCCGATACCGATGGTGATGGGGCTGTGTCGCGCGACGAGCTTATTGCGCGGATGACGGCGAAACATGCCGAGCGTATCGCACGCCGCGCAGATCACATGATCGAGCGCCACGATGCCAACAAGGACGGCAAGCTGGATGTCACCGAGATGCAGCACCGCAAGAAGGGTGGCATGATCAAGCGCATGGACACCGATGGTGATGGGGCCATCTCGAAGGAAGAATTTGACGCAATGCATGCGAAACATGGCAAGCATCACGACAAGAAGAAACGTAACAAGAACAACGACTAGGGTCGGCTAATTCTTGGGCGGTGCGCGTGGGAAATATGCGCACCGCCCGGCAACCGCACTGGTCAGCGGTCGGGGTAAGGGATACGCTTGGGGGTGATGGATATGCCATTTGACGCCATGGCCGAGATGCCGGACGAGGCCCTGCTTGTGCTGTTTGCCAATGGCGACGGTGCGGCGGCGCGTGCCCTCAATCTGCGTCTAACGCCGCGCGTCATGGGCCATGCCTATCGCCTGCTTGGCAACCACGCCGAGGCCGAGGATGTCACCCAGGAGGCCATGCTGCGCCTGTGGAAGATCGCGCCCGAGTGGCGCCAGGATGAGGCCAAGGTCACGACTTGGCTTTACCGGGTGGTGGCAAACCTTTGCATTGATCTGCGGCGGCGCGCGCGCGGCGTCGCATTGGAGAGTATCCCCGAGCCCGAGGACGGGCGCGCGACGGCGGCCGAGATACTGCAGGATGCCGCCCGTGCAGAGGCCTTGCAAGAGGCCCTTGACCAGCTGCCGGACCGGCAGCGACAGGCGGTCGTGCTGCGACATATCGAAGGGCTGGCGAACCCCGAGATTGCCGAGATCATGGAAATCACCACCGAAGCGGTGGAAAGCCTGACGGCGCGTGGCAAACGCGCGTTGACGGCGGCCCTTTCAGGGCGACAAGAGGAGCTTGGATATGGCGATGAGCGATAGAGACGATATGTCAGGGCTTGAGGTGTTCTTTGACGCCGCGCGCGCGCATGCCGCAGAGCCTTCGGTGGCCCTCATGGCCCGGATCGACGAGGATGCGCAGGCGGTTGCGGCCCAAACGCCCGCGCCGCCCCGGCCCCGACGCGCCAGTCTCTCGACCCAGCTTTATCGCCTGCTTGGGGGCTGGCCTGCGGTGACCGGGCTTGCGACGGCGGCGATGGCCGGGGTCTGGCTTGGCATCAGCCTGCCTGAGGGGATGCTGGATGGTGCAAACGAAAGCGCCTATCTTATTGATGTCGCGCCGGAATTGGCGTTTGACCTGGCCGGGGGGAATTTCTGATGGCGGCGACAACGGATAAAAACGGGGGCGACAGGCCCGCAACAGGGCTAAGCCCTTGGGTGCGGGGTCTTTTGGTCGTGTCGCTGGCGCTTAACCTTCTGGTGATCGGCGTGATCGGCAGTTGGGCCTTGCGCTATGGCGGCACGCATGGCGGGCATCACCCCTCGCGGCTTGACATGGCGGGCGGGCCTCTGACCCGCGCGCTAAGTCACGAGGAGCGCCGCGAGATTGGCCAAAAAATGCGCGATGCCTACCGCGACGGCGGTCGCACCCGCGCGGCGCAAAATGCCGGGTTTGACGCGCTTGTGGCGGATCTGCGCGCGGTGCCGTTTGACGCCGCCGCCGTGGCCGCGCGCATGAGTCAACAGCGCGAAGGCTTTCGCGAGCGCCTTGAGCTGGGGCAGCGCCTGTTGCTAGAGCATCTTTCGGCGATGAGCGACGCCGACCGCGCCGCCTATGCCGATCGCCTTGAGGCGCGGATTGACGATTATCGCGCGAAGCGGGCCGAGAGGAAGGGCGACCGGGACTGACCGGCGCCGGTCCCCGGCCTATTCGTCAAGCGCGCCGTGGATTGCGAACTGCTCGATCCCGGCATCCTGCGGCTCGATCACGCGAAAACTTTCGCGCACCCCCGCGTCCGTAAGATCGCGCGCCACCGTCAACAGGGTGTTGGCAGCGTGATCCTCGCATAGCTCGACCATCTGCATGATCTCCTCGACGGCCACGGGCAGGGCGGCCTCGGTGTCGGGCGCGCCGTAGACATCGACGAAATGCTGCGCAAGTGCGCGCGCCAGTGCGTCAATCTCGGCCTGCTCGATTTGGGTCACCGCGACAAAGGTCACCCGGCCAAAGGTTTCCACTCCAAGCCAGCCATTGGCAAAGGCCTGTCGGGCCTTGCCGGTCAGGTCGGCCTCGCTCCAGTTGGAAAACTCGAAACCGCCGGACACAGACCATTCGCCGGTGCGCGCCGGGCTGTGATAGACGCGTTGATCGCTTTCGTCGAAATGGATGGCACGGGCAAGCTTCATTGCGGTGTCTCCAACAGGCTGCTGAGGGGGATAAGATGGGTGGTGTCATTGTCGCGCAAGAGCATGCCAAAGCGCTCGTCCACGCCAAGGAATTTGCCCGCGATACCGTTCTGGCGCACATCCTCGCCCATGTCATGGGCGAGCGGGCGCCACTCGGAATGCAGATCCTTGCCGCCGTCTTCTTCCCAGCGGGTGATCCAGACAAGGGTGTGACGTGCCCAGCTTTCCAGCAGGGTGACAGGATCGACCTCGGCACAGCCCTCGTCATATAGCGCGGTCTGGTCGGGGCGATCACCCGGCCGCTCGGTGATCTGCATCAGCGGCAGGTCGATCCCGACCACAAGCCAGCCGGGCAGGGCGCCCGGATCAGAGCCCCCTGCCGCGACGCGCATATGTCCACAGGCGGCGCCGTTGATGCGCAGACCGCCCGCCCATTCCAGGTGCACGGCAACCTCTGGCGGGGCCAGAGCGCCAAGCGCGTTCTGAAAGCCCACGCCACAGGCCGGCAGCATCGCCATCGCCTCTTCAAGGGGCACCTCGGGGGCCATGACCAGTGCCGCCATAAGCCGGTTGGCGGTGATGTTATGCACGATCACCCCCGCGTCACAGCCAAGGCTGGCCATGGCGCAGGCCTTCTCGAACGGGTCAATGGCCCCGGTCACCGCCAGCCCGGACATGAGCGGGGGAAAGGCGGGCGTGCTCATGCGACGCCTGTCTCGATCATCTGGCGGGCAATGGTGCGGAACGCCTGTGCCTGCGGGCTGTCGGGTTTTGAGACCACAATCGGCGCGCCCCCGTCCGCCGCCATCCGGATATCCAGATGCAGCGGAATTTCCGCCAGGAGTGGCACGCCCAGCTTTTCGGCCTCGGCCGCAACGCCGCCATGGCCGAATACATGCTCTTCATGCCCGCAATTGGAGCAGATATGTGTGCTCATGTTTTCGATCATGCCCAGAACCGGCACGTGCAGCTGATTGAACATGTCGATGCCCTTGCGCGCATCCAGAAGGGCGATGTCCTGCGGGGTCGAGACGATGATCGCGCCGTCGACCTGGGCCTTTTGCGCCAGGGTCATCTGCACATCGCCGGTGCCGGGCGGCAGATCGACCAACAGGCAATCGAGCGCGCCCCATTGCACCTGCATCAACATCTGTTGCAAGGCTCCCATAAGCATCGGACCGCGCCAGACGACCGCCTGACCCTCATTCGTCATCAGGCCCATCGACATCATGGTGACCCCGTGATTGCGCATCGGCAGGATGGTCTTGCCATCCGGGCTTGACGGGCGACCAGAGACGCCGAGCATGCGCGGCTGGCTTGGCCCGTACACATCCGCATCCAGCAGGCCAACGCGGCGCCCCTCGGCGGCCAGAGCACAGGCCAGATTGGCGGCTACGGTGGATTTGCCGACCCCGCCCTTGCCGCTTGCAATGGCGATCAGGTGGTTGACGCCGGGCACCTTTTCAGGGCCTTTGGGCTCTGCCTTTCGGCCTGCCTTGAGGTCGGGCGGCGCCTTGGCGGAATGCCCGGTCAGAACGACAGATACCTCATTCGCCCCGTCAAGCGCGCGCACGGCGGCCTCGGCAGCGTCGCGTACCGGGCCATAGGCCTCGGCCTTGGCGGGATCAATTTCCAGAACAAACCGCACCGTGCCGTCCTCGATATTCAGCCCGCGGGTGACCCCCGCCGAGACGATATCAGAGCCGCTGACCGGGTCGGTGATTTGTTTCAATGCGTTCAGAACGCTGTCGCGGGTAAGGGCCACTTCAGTCCTGCCCCTTGATCGTGCCTGTCACCACATGCTCGATATCGAGCCCGTCGACCGTGAGCACGACTTTGGCGCTGAACTCGCGCCCTGCCGTATCGCCCGCCTGGCGCATGCCCTCTTCGATGGCTTGCTGCGAGGTCACGCCGACCTGTTTGAGGAATTTGCGCATCGACATGTTGAAATCTTCGCTCATGGCTCTCTCCGTTTCATGTTCAAGGTGGTTGACGCAGACATGCGGCTGTTTCTAACGTGGGACATGCAAGGATGGAACCCAAGCCCCAAACGCGTGCTGCGGATGATCGTTTTCTGTCTGATGGCGCTCTTGCCCGTCGGTACGATGGCCGACGAGCGGCTGTTTCGCCTGAGCGCGCCGGAGGCGCTGATTGCCAGCGGATTGCTCGATTACCTGCGCCCGCGCTTTTCGCTCAAGACCGGCGTGCGGATCGAGATCGTGGCACCGGGCGCCGAGGCCGAAATAACGCTTGGTAACGCCGAGGGGCGCGCGGTCTTTATCGGGGAGGGCGCAACATGGCGGATGCAGCTGCGCGGCACGCATGCCGGGGCGGCGCGGTTTGCCGATTGGCTGACTTCCGAGATCGGACAGCGCACCCTGACCAGCTATGAGGTCGAAGGACGCGCGCCGTTTTCCCTGCCAGAGGCCAAAGATGAGGTCGAAGTCGCGCTTGTGTTCGAGGGCAATGCCGTGCAGGGCAAGGCCCTGTCGCTGCGCCATTGCGGGCGCTGTCATGTGGTGTCGCAAGAAAACCGGATGAACGCCATCGGTTCGACGCCCTCTTTTGCGGTGCTGCGCGCATTGCCCAACTGGGCTGCCCGGTTTCAGGGGTTCTTTGCGCTCAACCCGCATCCGGCCTTTACCCAGGTCGCCGATATAACAGAGCCCTTTGCCGCACATCGACCGCCGCCGATCGTGCCGGTCGAGATCACGATTGATGATCTTGAGGCCATCCTGGCCTATGTCTCGGGGGTTGTCCCCGCCGACCTTGGCGCACCGATCGAACATCAGTGATCCTTGCGCTTGCTGAGGTAATCCTCGGTGGTGCGCACAGCCGGGCGTTCGGCCCCGGCGAAGGGGTTGTTTTTCGAATGATACTGGGCGTTTATCCGGCATTTATCGCACATCTGGATCATCTTGGCGGTGTCCGAGGTGGCGAACATCGCATGCTTGCCCGCCAGCTTTTCTACCACTTTTTCGACGGTCGATTTCACCCCGAACAAGGCGCCGCATTCGATGCAGGCGAACGGCTCTTCCTCGTTCAGCACGACCTGTGTCAGGGCTGAATCGGCAAGGTTCATGCGCGGCTCAAGCGTGATCGCCTGTTCGGGGCAGATCGTGGCGCAGATCCCGCATTGCAGACAGGCATCTTCCTGAAAGCGCAACTGCGGCATGTCGGGATTGTCAAGTAGCGCGCCCGACGGGCAGAGCGATACACAGCTCAGGCACAGGGTACAGCTCTCGGTATTGACCAGAACCGCGCCATAGGGGGCGGCCTCGGGCAGCGGCAGGATCGCATCACCGGGGGTGAGCGTCTTGGCGGCAAGGCGCGCCACCTGACGGCGGCTTCCCATCGGCAAAACCGGATCGGCGCAGGGCGCGGGGATATCGGTGGCGCCGTAAAGCGCGTCGCACAAAGCATCGGGATCGCTGAGGTCGAGCAGGGTTACACGACCCGCACCCGCCATGGCCTGCGCCAGCGGAATCTCCTGATCAAGCGCGTCGCGCTCGGTGCGCGGCGACACAAGGATCGACACCTCGGCAAAGCCCGAGGCCAGAGCCGCAAGGATTTCCGCATGCCCAAAGCCCGACAGGGCCGTGACCTCAAGCGGGATCACATCGGCGGGCAATCCGCGCCCGTGACGGGCCGCAAGGCTGATCATCTGATTGCCGTGATCGTGGTCACAAACCAGCAGGCGCGGCGCAGTGCCCCCCGCCTTGCGATAGGCCGAGGCCAGCGTCTGAATGCGGCGAAAGGTGACATCGGGCGTGGGCGCGTCATAGGTGATCGCGCCCGACGGACAGCGCGCCGCGCAGGCGCCACAGCCGGCACAGATCATCGGGTCAATGCTCACATGCTCGCCGTCCGGGGTAATCGCGCCGGTGGGACAGATATCAAGGCATTTGCAGCATCCGGTCTGTTCGGCGCGGCTATGGGCGCAGATCAGCGGCTCAAGCGCCACGTAAAGCGGTTTTTCAAAGGTGCCGATCATCTGCGCGGCCTCGAACACCCCGTCTGACACGGCATTCAGGCTACCGGGATCGGCGCGCAGATAGCCTTCGCGCTTTTGCGGGGCCGGGAACATCGGGGTGGCCCCTGACAGGTCAAGAATGACGTCGCAGGCGGTCTGTCCGCCATCACGCGGCGCCCCCCATCCAAGCGCACCGCGCCCCGCCGGGTTGACCTGTTGCAACGCGTCGATGGTAAGCTCGAACTGGCCAAGCGCGCCCTTGGCGCGGGCAATACGACCCCGTATGGCATCAAAATCGCGGGTCTCGGGCGGGGTGCACTCATCGGTCAAAAGTACCGTGACGCCCAGAATGGGCGCCAGCTTTTCAGCCGCCGGAAGCACTACGTCAGAGGCCCCGATGATCAGGCAAAGCCCTTCAGAAATCACATCCAAAGCCTTTTCACGCGGCGCGGGCAGGCTCGCCTCGGCCAGAAGAGCGGCCATTTTGGGTAGTTTCGAGGCGCTGTCATCGCTCCAGCCGGCCCGGTCGCGCAGGTCGGTAAAGGCGGGCTCTGCGGCCCCGAGATCGGCGGCCAGTTCTTCGAAAATACGCTGTTCTTGACGACAACAAATAATTGCCTCGCCGGTCTCGATTGCCCTGGCGGCCAGCCCGATTTCATCGGTGCAAAGCGCCGAATGCACCCGCGAACAGCTTAGACCGCTCGCCGTTTCAAGGGCGTCACGGTCGAGCCTTTGCGTGCCGGAACAGTCACACAAAATCAATTGCTTAGGCATTTTAACCCCAATGTTTTCGCAGTTTTGAGAAAAGCGTTGCTCGCGTCGATGCGGGCTAAGAGTAGGCACGATTCGATCCGGTCGTAAACAGCAATTCTGAGAGTGTCGCCGCCCTGTCACGATCCGCAAGCGGGACGGGTGATTCGATTTCGAGAGGCCCGCTGCGGCAATTGCTGCAAAGCGGCGAAAGCGGCGTTCGGGTCAATCTGACCGCGCTCGACCCTAAGGTGCAGGAATTCGGTCCAAAATGTCCTGTCTTTTTACTTGGTGGACCGTTGCACACAAAAAACGCTTTGAGTGGTCAGGAATCTGTACCAATCTAGGGGCGTGCAGCCGGGGAAGAATGCCAAGCGTGATCTACAATCCCAAAACCTATGCCACGATCCCTGTCGGGGTCGTTGTCCGAAGGGCGCCCGGAGTGACCCGTTGGGCGGCATGGTCGTGGCGTGCGGTGTCTGTCCTGCCAGGCGCCGGGTTGGCGGATTGGCGAGAGTTGCGCCGCGATGGCGACACGGTGGATTATCACGCCGCGACGGCGGTGATGGAATTGCACGGCGCGGAAACCGAAAGCTACCTTCAAGGGATTTCGGCGCGGGTGCCTTCGGTCTATGTGGTGATGCGCGCGCGCATCGCCGAGGACGCGGCGAGCAGACCGTTCGAGGTGGTGCTTGTGACCGCCTCGCCGTTTGAGGCTCAGGATTATGCCGATACCGGCGAAGAGATCGTCGAGAAGGTTGCCATGCCCGAGGGGCTTGTCGCCTGGGTGCGCGAGTTCGTCGAAGAACATCACCAGGAAGAAGAATTCAAAAAGCGCCGCCGCGACAAGACCGACGTTAATGGCGTAGAGGATGGCATAGGCGATCCGCGCATTCACCAGATCAGCGATGTCTACCGCGCGCCCGACGCCACCAGAAAGGGGAGGGTGCATTGAGCCGGGGGGATTTCTGGTCGCGCCGCAAGGCGCAGGTCGAGGCCGAAGCCGAGGCCGAGGCGCGCGCTAGCGAGGCCGAGACGATTGCGGCGCGTGACGCAGAGCTTGCCGAGAGGACCGATGCCGAGCTTCTGGAAGAGCTGGACCTGCCCGATCCAGATACCTTGGGGCCGGGCGATGATTTCCGCGCCTTCATGGCCAGGGCGGTGCCGGACCGGATCAGGCGCCGCGCGCTGCGTCGGCTTTGGGCGTCAAATCCGGCGCTCGCCAACCTTGACGGATTGCTCGATTACGGCGAAGATTTTACCGACAAGGCCAAGGTGCTTGAGCACATGCAGACCGCCTATCAGGTGGGCAAGGGCATGACCGCCCATGTCGACGAAATGGCCCGTCAGGCCGAGCTTGAGGCGAACCCGCCCGACGAGGACGCGCCGCTTGAGGAAGAACAGCCCGAGGCGAGTGTCGCCATGGCCGAGGATGAGACCGAAGAAACCGCCGCGACAGGCGACGAGGATGACGCGACCACGCCGCCGACCGAGGCGGTCCCGCAAGAGGCCGACGAGGCCCCGCCGCGCCGCCGCATGAGTTTCGTATTTCAAGATCAGACCGGAGCATCGGTATGACCAACCAAGAGGCCCTGATGGAAAACCCAAGTCCTGCGCATGAGATCACTGAAGAGGATCGCCTGCGCGCCGATCTTTACGACTATCTTGGTGTGATCCTGGCCCGCCCGCCGACGCAGAAAATACTCGACCAGACGGCGGCGCTAAGCGGCGGTGAAACCGACCTTGGCACGGCGATTGGCGCGCTCGCGCGGATCGCCGGGCTAAGCAAGGCGCGTGCGGTGGAAAGCGAGTTCAACGCGCTGTTCATCGGTCTTGGCCGGGGTGAATTGCTGCCCTATGCCAGCTATTATCTGACCGGCTTTCTCAATGAAAAGCCGCTCGCCGGGCTGCGCCGGGATATGGCCGCGCGCAGCATGACCCGCGCCGAAACGGTTTATGAGCCGGAAGACAACATCGCCTCGCTGATGGAGATGATGGCCGGTATGATCACCGGGCGCTATGGCAAGCCCGCCAGCCTTGCAGATCAGAAACAGTTTTTCGGCAAGCACATCGGCCCCTGGGCCGGTCACTTTTTTACGGATTTGGAAGCAGCGACCAACTCGGTTTTCTATGCTTCGGTCGGCGCTGTCGGTCGGGTATTCATGGAGATCGAGGCGCAGGGCTTTCGGATGAGCGCGGGCTAGCCCGCATAACCGGCGGGGCAACCCGCCATCACCCAAGGGAGGAACACCCTTATGACCAAGAAGACCGAAGGCGACACCAGCCGCCGCGATTTTCTGAAACTGGCCGGCACTGCTGCGCCTGCTGCGGCGGCTCTGGCTGTTGCGGGCGGGACCGCTGCCGAGGCGGCCGAGCCTGATCTGTCATCCGACAGAATGCAGGACACTGCGCATACTCGCGCCTATCTCGACAGCGCCCGGTTCTAAACCGCCGGACGACGTCAAAAACCGCTGACGACTGGTTGCGTTAGGCCCGACTGTCAGAGGAAACATCAGTACCCAGCATGCCCTGCGAGGGATGCCAAGGGAGGAGAGAAACATGCTTAGGAAAAAGACCAACGGGGTTGCGAGACGCCCCCAGCGGACCAGTATCCTGTCCGAGGTCGCCGAAAAGTCGGTCGACCGCCGCGCGTTCCTGCGCGGGTCCGGTCTGGCCATTGGTGGCCTGGCCGCAATTGGCGCCATGGGCGGCACAGTCACGCGGGCAAACGCGCAGAGTGCAGCCAATGAAGCCGTCGAGACGATTAAATCCGTCTGCACCCACTGCTCGGTCGGCTGTACAGTCGTCGCCGAAGTTCAGAACGGTGTATGGGTCGGGCAAGAGCCCGGCTGGGACAGCCCGTTCAATCTTGGTGCGCATTGCGCCAAAGGCGCCTCGGTGCGTGAACACGCCCATGGCGAACGCCGCCTGAAATACCCGATGAAAAAAGAGGGTGGTGAATGGAAGCGCATCAGCTGGGAACAGGCGATCGACGAGATCGGCGACGGCATGATGAAGATCCGCGAAGAAAGCGGACCTGACAGCGTCTATTGGCTCGGCTCTGCCAAGCACAACAACGAACAGGCCTATCTGTTCCGCAAGTTCGCCGCCTATTGGGGCACGAATAACGTGGACCACCAGGCCCGGATTTGTCACTCGACCACGGTTGCCGGTGTTGCAAACACCTGGGGCTATGGCGCGATGACCAACAGCTACAACGATATTCACAATTCGCAAGCGATGTTCTTGATCGGGTCGAACCCGGCCGAGGCGCATCCGGTATCGTTGCTGCACCTGCTGAAAGCCAAAGAGCAAAATAACGCCCCCCTCATCGTGTGCGATCCGCGTTTTACCCGCACCGCCGCGCATGCGGATGAATATGTGCGGTTCCGTCCCGGCACCGACGTGGCGCTGATTTGGGGCATTCTGTGGCACATCTTCGAGAACGGTTGGGAGGATAAGGAATACATCCGCACCCGTGTCTGGGGCATGGATCAGATCCGAGATGAGGTGAGCAAGTGGAACCCTGAGGAAGTTGAGCGCGTTACCGGCACCCCCGGTTCGCAACTGCGTCGGGTTGCGCGGACATTGGCCAATAACCGCCCCGGTACGCTGATTTGGTGCATGGGTGGTACTCAGCATGCCAACGGCAACAACAACACACGCGCCTACTGCATCCTCCAACTGGCGTTGGGCAACATTGGGGCCGCCGGTGGCGGCGCCAATATCTTCCGTGGCCATGATAACGTGCAGGGCGCAACCGACCTTGGTGTGCTAAGCCACACCTTGCCGGGGTATTACGGCCTTAGCAAAGGTGCATGGGGCCATTGGGGCCGCGTCTGGGGTGAAGATGACGACTGGCTTGCTGGTCAGTTTGACAGCATCAAGGACAAGGATGGCAAGGATCAGTCGCTGCAATACCTCAAGGGTATTCCTGTTAGCCGCTGGATCGACGGTGTTCTGGAAGACACGGAAAACATGGATCAGCCCAACAAGGTGCGGGCCATGGTTCTGTGGGGCCATGCGCCCAACAGCCAGACGCGCGGCAAGGAAATGAAAACGGCGATGGAAAAGCTGGACATGCTGGTCGTTGTTGACCCGTATCCCACCGTTTCCGCCGTCATGCATGACCGCACCGATGGCGTTTACCTTCTGCCGGCCTGTACGCAGTTCGAAACCCGCGGTTCCGTGACCGCCTCGAACCGCTCGCTTCAGTGGCGTGACCGCGTGGTGACACCGCTGTTTGAAAGCAAGCCGGACGAGGTCATCATGGCGAAGTTCGCCAACAAGTTTGGCTGGGCTGACCGTTTGTTCCGCAATATCGAAATGGAAGATGCGGAAACGCCGAATGTCGAAAGCATCACCCGCGAATTCAACCGCGGCATGTGGACCGTCGGCTATACCGGCCAGAGCCCGGAACGGCTCAAGATGCACATGGCCAATCAGCATACGTTCGACAGAACCACGCTGACGGCTCTTGGCGGTCCTGCGGATGGCGAAACCTATGGTCTGCCCTGGCCCTGCTGGGGAACGCCTGAGATGAAACATCCCGGGACGCACAGGCTCTATGATATGTCCACACCGGTTTCCAAAGGTGGCCTGACCTTCCGTGCGCGCTTTGGTGTCGAACGGGATGGCGACAACCTTTTGGCCGAGGGTGTCTATTCTGCGGGGTCGGAAATTCAGGACGGTTACCCTGAATTCACCATGCAGATGCTGATGGATCTTGGCTGGGACGGTGATCTGACCGCCGAGGAACGCGCGTCGATTGATGCGGTTGCCGGACCTGCCACCAATTGGAAAACCGACCTTTCGGGCGGGATTCAGCGGGTGGCGATTGCCCATGAATGTGCGCCCTTCGGCAATGCCAAGGCGCGGGCCGTCGTCTGGACCTTCCCCGATCCGGTGCCTCTGCACCGCGAGCCGCTCTATACGAACCGGCGCGATCTGGTCGCGGATTATCCGACATACGAGGACCGGCACGATTACCGTCTGCCGACCATGTATGCCTCGATCCAGAAGAACGACTTCTCGAAAGAGTATCCGATCATCCTCACATCCGGCCGTCTGGTCGAATATGAAGGTGGCGGTGACGAGACCCGTTCAAATCCCTGGCTGGCCGAGCTTCAGCAGGACATGTTCGTCGAAATCAACCCGCGTGACGCCAACAACCTTGGTGTGCGGGACGGCGCGCAGGTCTGGGTTGAAGGTGCCGAAGGTGCCAAGGTCAAGGTCATGGCGATGGTCACCGAGCGGGTGGGCGAAGGCGTTGTCTTCATGCCCTTCCACTTTGGCGGTCACTTTGAGGGCAAGGACCTGCGGGCGAATTATCCCAAAGGGGCAGACCCCTATGTCTTGGGTGAAGCGACCAATACGGCCCAGACCTATGGCTACGATTCAGTCACGCAAATGCAAGAGACCAAGGCGACTCTTTGCAAAATCAGTGCAGCATAAGGAGATACTGACATGGCAAGAGCAAAGTTTCTCTGCGACGCCGAACGCTGCATCGAATGCAATGCATGCGTAACGGCCTGTAAGAACGAGCACGAGGTTCCGTGGGGGATCAACCGCCGCAAGGTGGTTACGATCAACGATGGTAACCCGGGCGAGCGTTCGATCTCGGTGGCCTGTATGCATTGTTCAGATGCGCCGTGCATGGCGGTTTGTCCGGTGGATTGCTTCTATCAGAACGAAGAAGGCATCGTTCTGCATTCCAAGGACCTCTGCATCGGTTGTGGCTATTGCTTTTACGCGTGCCCGTTTGGCGCGCCGCAATATCCGCAGGCCGGCAACTTTGGCAGTCGCGGCAAGATGGACAAATGTACCTTCTGCGCCGGCGGTCCCGAAGAAAACCACTCGGCAGCCGAGTTCCAGAAATACGGGCGCAACCGGATTGCAGAAGGCAAACTGCCGATCTGCGCCGAAATGTGCTCGACCAAGGCCCTGCTGGCGGGGGACGGCGATGTTGTATCGGCGATCTATCGCGAGCGTGTCGTGGCGCGCGGCTTCGGCTCGGGAGCCTGGGGCTGGGGCACGGCCTATGAACAGAAAGGCGGCTGACCTTTGGTCAGGGGCGCCCCCGATGTGGGGCGCCCAACCGCAATTCGGATCGGGTGGGCGGCGGTTGCGTCGCCCCCCTTACCAATGTTTGAAATTCCCAGACAGGATGACACGCGATGACCCGCATTCTTATGACGCTCTTGGTGTCTCTTTTTCTGACGGTTCCGCTGGCCGCGCAAGAGGCGGTCGAGGCACCGCAGCCGGAGCGTTCGGCAACCGGTGGGGCGCAGACACTGGAGGATATTCTTGCCCGGCAACGCGGCGAGAAAATTGACGATTCATTCCGCTCTGACGCGACGGGCGACCCCGATAGCGCCGCCGGGGTGGCAAATCAGCTTGGAACATTGGGCGGGGCATCGGATTCCGAAGTCTGGCGCGCGCTGCGTTATGGCAAGGGCGATGTCACCGTTTCGGCCGGCGGGTCGGTGGCGGGTGTCTTGATCCAGGATGGCGGCATGAGATGGCTGGAATTCCGCCAAGGGCCGCTGGCGCAATATGGCGCCTACCTTCTGGGTGGCACAATCGTGGTGCTGGCGCTGTTCTTTCTGCTGCGCGGTCGTATCCGCATTGATGGCGAAAAGACCGGCCGTACCGTGACCCGCTTTCAGGCGATCGAGCGGTTTGGGCACTGGCTTATGGCGGGCGCTTTCGTGGTGCTTGGCATCACCGGGCTGATCACGCTGTTTGGCCGCAAGGTGCTTATTCCCGCCTTTGGCCACGAGATGTTCTCGACCATGGCGATTGCATCGAAATGGGTTCACAACAATATCTCATGGGCCTTCATGATCGGCCTTGTGATGGTGTTTTTCATGTGGGTGATGCACAATATCCCCAACAAACTTGACCTGAAGTGGCTCGCCGTGGGCGGGGGCATTTTCAAGAAGGGCGTTCATCCGCCTGCCAAAAAGTTCAATGCCGGGCAAAAGATGATCTTCTGGTCGGTGATCCTGTTTGGCGCCTCGATCTCTGTGTCTGGCCTGTCGCTTTTGTTCCCGTTCGAATTGCCGATGTTTGCCAAGACCTTTGTCCTTCTGAACCAAACCGGCCTGCCGCAGGCGGTGGGGTATGGTGAATTGCCGGTGATGCTGGCGCCGCATGAGGAAATGCAGCTTGCGACGCTCTGGCATTCGATCATGGCCTTTGTCCTGATGGCGATCATCCTGGCGCATATCTATATCGGCTCGATCGGGATGGAAGGCGCCTATGACGCAATGGGATCGGGCGAAGTCGAAGAGCAATGGGCGCGCGAGCACCATAGCCTCTGGCTTGACGAAATCCGCAAGGCCGAGGGTCAGACCGAAGGCAAAGCGACCCCCGCGGAATAGCCATGCGCGCGCTTGCGATTGCTCTGTGGTGTCTTGGGCTGGCGGCGATGACCCCGCCGCTGGCCGCGCAGGACTTTACCACGCTCAAGGGACATGGCGGGCCGATCATGGGCCTTGCCGTGAACGATCAGACCGGGCAGGTGGCCTCGGCCAGTTTCGACAATTCTGTCGGCCTCTGGCAGGGGCGGGCGCCACGCTGGCTTGAGGGGCACCGCGCCGCGGTGATCAGCCTTGAGTATCTGGACGAAACCCGGCTGGTGTCGGGGGGCGATGATTTTGCCCTGATGATCTGGGATATGCAAACCGGCACCCAAACCCGCCTTGAGGGGCACAAGGGCAAGATCGCGGCGCTTGATGTCTCGCCCGATGGTCAATGGATCGCCTCGGCAAGCTGGGACGGCTCTATCGGCATCTGGCCGCTGGCGGGGGGCGCGCCACGATTTCTGACCGGCCATGACGCGGCTGTGACCGACGTGATGTTTGGCCAAACCGGGGCGCGGCTCTATTCGTCGTCCTCGGACGGCACGGTGCGCGAATGGCACTGGCAAGAGCCGCAGGTGCGCCCCCGCGTCGTGATTAATCAGGGGTTCGGCGTGAACCGGATCATCCTTGGCCCCGATGACACATGGCTTGCCTATGGCGCGGTCGATGGCGCAACGCGGGTGATCCGCCCCGAGACTGGCGCGACGCTGGCGGATTTCACCCTTGATCGCCGCCCGATCCTGGCGCTTGCCCATGATCCGGGCCAGGGCCAGTTGGCGGCGGGGGACGGGCATGGCTATATCATGGTGATCGACACGGCCACCTGGCAAATCGCGCGCGATTTTCGCGCCATGCAGCGCGGCCCGGTCTGGGCGCTGGAATTTTCTCCCGACGGCGAGACGATCTATGCCGGGGGCCTGAGCGAGGTGATCTATGGCTGGCCGGTGGCCCTGCTGAGTGAATATGACCCGGCGGGCGCCTCTGAGCACAGCTTTTTGCGCGCGCCCCGCGAGATGGGCAACGGCGAGCGGCAATTCATGCGAAAATGCTCGATCTGTCACGCGCTCACGCCGCCGCCCTCGCGCAAGGCGGGGCCGACACTACACGGGGTGTTCGGGCGGCCAGCCGGCAGCGTGCCGGGCTATGCCTATTCCGAGATCCTGACCGGATCTGATATCATCTGGTCGGATGATACGATAGACGCTTTGTTTGATCTTGGGCCGGATCACTATATTCCCGGCTCAAAGATGCCCATGCAACGGATCACGGCCCCGCAGGACCGTCAGGATATGATAGATTATCTGCGGGATGCCACGGCCAAACAGGAGAACTAAGATATGAAAGCCATGATTGTGGCCTTTGTGGCCTGCGCCATTATTGCCGCCGCCGCGCCCCATGCCATTGAAATGGCCGGGTTCACGACCGAAGGCCAACGCGCGGGCGATGCAGTTCGCCTTGGTGACGCGGCCCAATGACCCCTGCCGCGGCGCATGCCAGGGCCGCGCAGGACGACCGTGACGACTACGGCGAAAACCTCGCGCTTGCGTCGGTCCTTGTGATCGACGACGAGCCGGGCATGCGCAATTTTCTGGTCAAGATCCTCGGCCCGCGCTGCAAACGGGTCGAGCAGGCGCGCTCTTGCCGCGAGGCGGGCGATATCCTTGATCAGGCGCATTTCGATCTGGTGATCCTCGACAATATCATGCCTGAAAAAACCGGGCTGGATTGGCTAGAGGAACAGCGCCATGTCGGCTTTTTCGCCGATACCATCCTGATCACCGCCTATGCCGACCTTGATACCGCGATCAAGGCGCTGCGGGCGGGGGTGACCGATTTCGTGCTGAAACCGTTTCGCGCCAACCAGATCTTGAACGCGGTGGCGCGCGCGCTTGATCGCAAATATCTGCGGCGCGAAAACTATCTGCTGCGACACGAGCTATCCGAGGGCGGGCAGGCCGCGCGCGGGCGCCTGCTGGGCAATTCCGCGCCTATTCAGGCGGTGCGCGAGATGCTGGGCAAACTGGCGCCGATGCCCACCTCTGTGCTGTTCACCGGGGCCAGCGGCACCGGCAAGGAGATTGCCGCGCGCACATTGCACGGGATGTCGGATCGCGCCGAAAAACCCTTTGTCGCGATAAATTGTGCCGCGATTTCACCCGAGCGCATCGCAGAAGAATTGTTTGGCGTGGTCGAGGGCGAAAGCCACCGCAAGGACGGTCTTTTGCTGCATGCGGATGGCGGCACCCTGTTGCTTGATGAGGTGGCGCAGCTTTCGGAAAATGTGCAGGCCGCCTTGCTCCGGGTGCTTGAGGACAAACGGATCAGGCCGCTTGGCTCGGAACGTGAAATCCCGCTGAACCTGCGATTTCTTTTCGCCACCAACGCCGATCTGAAACAGGCGGTCGCCGAGGGCCGTTTTCGCGCCGATCTTTATCACCGGATCAATGTGGTCAATATCGAGATGCCGCGCCTGAAAGAGCGCAAAGAGGATATCGTCGAACTGGCCGCGCTGTTCATGAGCGAATTCGTCAAGACGCTTGGCATGCAGGCGCTTGAGCTGAACGAAGAGGTTCTGTTGAAGCTAAGCCGTTATGACTGGCCCGGCAATGTGCGCGAATTGCGCAACCTGATCGAGCGTTCGGTGATCCTTGGGGCCTTTCCCAATGAGTTTGCCGGCTCTGGCCGCGTAAGCGGCGCACAGGCGATCGAGACGCTCGAACTGGTTGAACAGCGCCATATCATGACGGTGCTCGATGCCTGTGGCGGCAACCGCGCCGAGGCCGCGCGCCGACTTGGCGTTGCGCGCAAGACGGTGGATCGCAAATGCGCGGCCTGGGGACTTTAGCCGCTTTTCGGGCTCAGGTTTGCTCACCTTGATCTTCGGGCAGCCAGACGGTGAATTCGGCGCCGCCCTCGGCCCGGTTGCGCACCGAAATAAGCCCCTTGGCGCCTTGGATCAGGGTCTGGCTGACCGAAAGGCCAAGCCCGGTGCCTTCGCCAAGCTTGGTGGTGAAGAACGGGTCGAACACCGAGGCAAGCTTGTCGGCGGGAATGCCGGGGCCGGTATCGGCGATGATCAGGGCGGCACCGATTTGCCCCGCCTGATCGCGCCTTTGCAGGGTGATCGTCAACGCGCCGCGATCCCCCATTGCCTGGACCGCGTTGACCACAAGGTTGATGATCACCTGCTGTAGTTCGCCGGGGTTGATGGACACAAGTGGCGCATCCTCGGCCATGTCGATCGAAAGCCGGGTTTGCGCATTGGCGATCACGTGATCGACCAGCACAAGACAATCCTTGAGCACGGCGGCGATATCGACCTGTTCCTCGAAGGTGCCAAATTCGGTCGGCCGCGCAAATTGCAGGAGTTTGGACACGATGGCGCTTATCCGTCCGACCTGCCTGTCGATCAGCGACAGTTCGGTGTCTACCGGTGCGCTCTCCTTGCCAAGGGTCTGGCGGATCACATCGACATTGCCTTGAATGACCGCCACCGGGTTGTTGATCTCATGCGCGACGCCGGCGGTGATTTCGCCGATCGAGGCAAGCTTTTCGGACATGACCAGTTGCTGATAGGTGGCTTCCAGCTTTTGATTGGCCTCGCGCAATTCGGCCGTGCGTTCTTCGACGCGGGTATTGAGCACATCCGCCCAGGACCGAAGTGCCCGGTCACGTTCCTGCACCTGATCAAGCAGGCTATCGAGATGCGCCGCCACGGTGCCGATTTCATCGCGAGAGCGCACCGGCCCGATGCGCGCGTCAAGCTGGCCACCCTCGACCTTGCGCATGGTTTGCGTCATCCGTTCAAGCGGCGAGAATATCCCGCCGGCGAGCCGCAGGAAAAGCGGGATGGTCAGCGCCAGAATGGCCAGAAATGCCGTAAAAATAAGGATATAGGCGCTGCGCTTGACGGCGGTGAACGGGGCCTCAAGAAAGCCGACGTAGAGCATGCCGACGCGATTGCCAAAGCTGTCGGTGAGCGGCTCATAGGCCGAAATATACCAGTCATTGACCACGAAGGCGCTATCGAGCCAGGTGCGCCCGCCGTCCAGAACCGCGCCGCGCACCGCCGCCGACACCCTTGTGCCTAGCGCGCGCTCGCCCTCGAACAGGCGCACATTGGTCGAAATGCGCACATCCTCTAGAAACAGCGTCGCGGTGCCCTGGCGCGCGTCACCATCGCCGGTCGCGCGATAGACAAGCGCATTGATCGTGTCGATGAAATCAAGGTTCCGATTAAGCAGAATCCCCCCCACCAGTACCCCGCTGCGCCCCTGTGCGGTTACTGCCGTCGCGGTATGCACGACCATGCCGCGATCCTCGGTGGTGCGTTTCGTCGGCACGGCGGCGCGGGTCTCGACCAGGGGCACGCGCGCGCGTGCCGCAAGGCCGGTGGCACTCGGAAGCGCGGCCAGATCCGCGCCTGAAAGAATGTCGATTTCGGTGGCCGAACCACCACGCACCGCCGCCGCGATCACCGGCCAGAGATTGGCCTGTTCACGGGCCGCAGGCGCAGGCAGGAAATAGAGGAAATCAAGCCCGAGTACCGCGCGATTGTTCTGCAAAAAGCGGTTGAAGCGGTCCGGGTCGTGCCCGCTCGCGCGATCAAAATCTATCGAGCGGGCAAGGCTTCGCACGTCATTGCCGGTGGTGGTCAGGATGCGTTGCAGATACTGATCGGCGATGCGCAGATCGCTTTGCACATTGGTGATCAAAAGGTTGTCGTAATTCACCGACCAGCGGTTGACCGCAAACAAGAGCAACAGCGGCATCAGCACCATCAAGGGCAGCAAGGCCAGGATCAGAAGTCGAAGCCGAACTGAGGTCATGAATGTGCCGGGCCCTGTGGTCTGGGCCCGACACTAGGATATTTGCGCCGCGCCCGCAATCACGCGCGCGGCCAGGCAGGGGCGGCTTAGTTCCAACCGACCTGATTGAAAATCGCCTGGGCCTCGGCGGCATTGCGGCTGAAGGCCGAGGTATTGGTGGTGGTGTCGGGCTTGAATGTGCCAAGCCGCGCGGTGCCCTCATCTGCGGCCATGTCCTTGACGGCCGGGTATTCGTGGTTGTCGCGCGCGAATTGGGTTTGCGCAAATTCGCCAGTCAGGAATTCCAGAAGGGCTGTCGCCTCTTCGGGGTGTGGGGCGGCGGCGGTCATTGCGGCCACGGCAAGATTGACATGCGCACCGCGCCCGTCCTGATTGGGCCAGACCCAGCCGATGCCCTCGATGCCGGGTGTCAGGCCGTCGACCTCGCCATCAAACCCGCGCAGGAAGTAATAGTTGTTGGCCACGGCGATATCGCATTCGCCCGACACAATCCCGCGAAGCTGATCCGTGTCACCGCCCTGGGGCGGGCGTGCCATATTGGCGACAACGCCTGCGGCCCACTCCTTGGCTGCCTCGGCGCCATCGGCCTCGATGATCGAGGCCAGCAGCGATTGGTTATAGACGTTCGAGGACGAGCGGATGCAAACCTTGCCCTGCCATTTCGGATCGGCCAGTTCTTCATAGGTTTGCGGCGGGGTCTCGACGCGGTCCTTGGCATAAAAAATGATCCGTGCGCGCTGTGACAGGCCAAACCAAAGGTCATCCGGATGGCGCAGATGCTCGGGCACGCGCGATGTGATGGTCTCTGAGGTGAAGGGTTGCAGCACGTCGGCCTCTTCGGCGCGGGCCATGCGACCCACGTCAACGGTGATGAACACATCGGCGGGGCTATTGGCGCCTTCGGCGGTCATGCGGGCGATCAACTCGTCCGCGTCGGCCTCGATCCGGTTGACGGAAACGCCGGTCTTGGCGGTGAATTCTTCGTAAAGCGCGTTGTCGGAATCATAGTGGCGACTGGAATACACATTGACCTCCTGCGCCAGAACCGGAGTGGTCAGGGCCAGGGTTGCGGTCATGCCTATGACAGCTTTAAGCGATTGCATCGGGTGTCCTCTCTTGAGTGTCCGCGTGAAAGATGTCCCCGTTCTCCATTTTCTGACTAAAAGAGTCAATATATAATTCAGACTAAAAGAGTCGGGTCTAATTTCCTTGTCATTTCAACGCGCCGTTACCGCATTTGGCGCCTTGCAGCACCATATCGCCGCCAAGGCGCACGCAGAGGTCTTTGGTCTCGATCAGGCGCATGCGGGCGCCCCCTTGCGGCAATTGGGGCAAAGGCCGAGCGCCTCGACCACGGCCTGTTCGATGGCAAATCCGGTGTCAGTGGCGGCACGCGCGCGGGTGGTTGAGCTTTTGGCGGCCGAGGAAACCCGCGTTCTTGCTTTGCGCGAGGGGATTGCCTTTGGCGCGTCGGGCGATATGGCGGGGCATGTGGACGATCACGGCCATGATCACGGTCATGAGGGCCTTGATTCGCACGCCTGGCTTGACCCGGAAAACGCCCGCCGCTGGCTTGGGCTTTTGGCTGACGAGTTGGCGGCGCTTGATCCGATGGCAAGCGATCATGCACCGGGGCCCGATCTTTATCCCGATCTGCTGCGCGCGATGGCAGGTGCGCTGGTGACGTGCCTGAGCGCGCCGCGCTAGGCGCGTCGAAACCTGCACCAAAACGCAGCGTAAAACTTGCGCCGCCCGGCAATCCCGCACATTCTTGCGCGCAGGGAGAGAGCCGTGCGGGGTCGTGCGGCCCATAGGGAGGACACGACATGAGCTTTACGTGCCGACAGGACGTGATTGACATCCAGAACGAAGTGACATGGGAGGCGCGGGATAAACCCGAAACCCTTTACCAGATGCTCAGTCACACGGCGCGCAGCTTTCCCGACCGCCCCGCCGTCAGCTATCAGCTGTTTTCCGGGGCGACCGATCCGTCACATACCCTGACTTGGAAACAGTTCCACGATCAGTGCTGTCAGGCGGCCAACCTGTTTCGCAGCCTCAAGGTGGGCGAAGGCGAGGTTGTCGCACTTGTCCTGCCCAATTGTCTTGAGACCGCAGTTGCAACCATTGGCGGGGCGATTGCCGGGATCGTCAATCCGATCAACCCGCTGCTTGAGCCCGAACAGATCGGCTCGATCCTGCGCGAAACCAAGGCCAAGGTGGTCGTCACCCTCAAATCGTTCCCCAAAACCGATATCGCCCAGAAAACCGCCGAGGCGGTGCGCCATGCGCCGGGGGTGCATACGGTTCTGGAAATCGACCTTAACCGCTATCTGAGCCCGCCCAAAAGCTGGATCGTACCGCTGGTGCGCCCGAAAACCCCGACCGGGCACCATGCCGATATCCTGAATTTCAACAAGGCGGTGGCGCGGCAGAAAACCGCGCTCGATTTTCCGGATTCCGCCGGAGACCGGGTGGCAGCCTATTTTCATACCGGCGGCACCACCGGCATGCCCAAGGTGGCGCAGCACCGCTATTCCGGGATGATCTACAATGGCTGGATCGGGCATACCCTATTGTTCACCGAACATGACAACGTGATGTGCCCGCTGCCGCTTTTCCATGTGTTTGCCTGTCATGTGATCCTAATGGCAATGATCAAATCGGGCGCGCATGTGGTGTTTCCCACGCCTGCGGGCTATCGCGGCGAGGGGGTGTTTGACAATTTCTGGAAGCTGTGCGAGCGCTGGAAGATCACCTTTGTGATCACCGTCCCCACCGCCGTTTCCGCGCTGATGCAGCGCAAGGTCGATGCCGATCTAAGCACGGTCAGAAACGCCTTTTCCGGCTCGGCGCCGATGCCGCTTGAGCTTTTCAACCGGTTTGAAGCGGCGACCGACATGACCGTGATCGAGGGCTATGGCCTGACCGAGGCGACCTGCCTTGTGTCTTGCAACCCGCCGGAAGGCGAAAAGAAGGTCGGCTCGGTCGGGGTGCCGTTCCCCTACACGGATGTGCGCATCTACAAGACCGATGCCGAGGGCAAGCCGGTTGAATGCGCAGCCGACGAGGTGGGCGAGATCTGTATCTCGAATCCGGGCGTCTACCCTGGCAATACCTATACCGAGGCCGCGAAAAATATCGACCTCTATCATCATGACGACTATCTGCGCACCGGCGACCTTGGCCGGATTGACCCGGATGGCTATCTCTGGATCACCGGGCGGGCCAAGGATCTTATCATTCGCGGGGGCCACAATATCGACCCGGCCGAGATCGAAGAGGCGCTTATGGCGCACGGCGAGGTGGCGATGGCCGGCGCAATCGGTCAGCCCGATGCGCATTCCGGCGAAATGCCCTGCGCCTATGTCGAGCTGGTCGAGGGTGGCACCGTCACCGGCGAGGCCTTGCTGGAACATTGCAAGATCCACGTTCATGAACGCGCCGCGATCCCGAAATATGTCGAGGTTCTGGCCGAACTGCCGAAAACCGCTGTTGGCAAGGTGTTCAAGCCCGACCTGCGCAAACGCGCGATCACCCGCATCTATAATGCTGCTTTGGACAAGGCAGAAATCGCGGCCGAGGTGGTGGCTGTGGTCGATGACAAAAAGCGCGGGCTTGTGGCGCAGGTCCGCAAGACTGGCGATGTCGACGAGGAAAAGCTTGGTCACACCCTTGGGCAATTCGTGCGCCCCTGGGAATGGGCCGACTAGGCAGGCTTCAGGCGCGCGGTGGCAGGGTTAGCCCGCTGCGCGCAAGCCCCTTGATTGTTTCGATATAACGCTCTTGCGGCCAGCCGCAAAGCTGGGTCAGATGCTCCCAGGTGGGGATCGACAGCAGCGTCCAGAGCAGATCTGTGGCGTTCGCCTTGTCAAGGTTGAGCGCGCCATCGCGATCAAGCGCTTCGACCGCGGCGGCGCAGCCCTCTCGCATGTCCGCCATCCGCTCGCCCCAGGCGCGGGCGGCATCGGCGTCGGTGGCCTGCATCACCATCAGGGTTTTTGCGACACCAAAAATTCTGGGGATGTAATTGCCCCAGGCCTCTATAAAGGCATCGAGGCGGTCAATCCCGACCGTGGCCGAGCGGCTGGCGCCGAGCATCTCCTGTACGCCAAACACCGCGTCCTGATGCTTGGTTGTGGCGATGAATAGCTCTGTCCGGTTGGGAAAGTGCAGATAAAGCGCCTGTCGGCTGACCCCGGCCTTTTTCGCGATATCCGACATGCGCGCGGCCACACCGGGGTTTGATTCCAAAAGCTCCCAAGCGGCGTTCAGGATGCGAATACGGGTGGGCGACTCTTCACTTGACATGGTGTAAACCTCCGTTGTATTTACACGGTGTCAATTGACATAGTGTAAAGTCAACGGAGAAAACGCAATGACCAGGAAGATTTTCATCTGGGTGGCGCACCCCAGGGCGGCCTCGCTTTGCGCGGGTCTTGCCGATGCCTATCAGGCGGGCGCTAGGGCCAAGGGCGCCGACACCCGCCGCATGGATCTCTGCACAATGCAGTTTGATCCGACCTTTGAGGGCTATGGCCCCGATGCCCCGGCGCTGGAGCCCGACCTTTTGAGATGGCAGGAAAATATCGCCTGGGCCGACCATCTGATGATCATACATCCCTATTGGTGGGGGGCGATGCCGACGCAGGCCAAGGCGGTTCTCGATCGCGCGCTGACCTCGGGGTTTGCCTATAAATACCACCGGCGCGGCATGGGGTGGGACAAATTGCTGACCGGGCGCACGGCGGATGCGCTGATCACCTCGGACACGCCGCCGCTGATCGACACGTTCATCTACCGCAAGCCCGCCCGCCGGGTGCTCTGCAATCAGGTGCTTGGATTTTGCGGAATCAAGGCGCGCAAGGTGGTGCAACTCGGCTCGGTCAAGCTTGCCGATGCGGCCAAGATCGACCGCTGGATCGGCACGGCCCGCGCCATGGGACAGGCGGCCGCCTGAGATGTCAAGGAAAGGACAGGATCAATGACACATATGGTTGAAGTGACGGTTTTTGCGAGCGCTGCCCTTGTGATGGCGCTTGTGGCGGGGGTGTTCCTGGCGTTTTCGGATTTCGTCATGCGCTCGCTGCGCGTCGCGACACCGGCAACGGGGGTCGAGGCGATGCAACAGATCAACCGCAAGGTTTACGGCTCGGTCTTTCTGGTCGGATTGCTCGGTCTGGCGCCGGTGTCTCTGGGGCTGGCGGGCTATGGCGTGATGTCCATGAGCGGACCTGCGGCGGGGTGGATCATCGTCGGCGGGCTGATCTATTTTACGGGTACGTTTCTGGTCACGATGCTGGGAAATGTACCGATGAACCAACGGCTTGACCATATGGTCCTGTCTGCGCCTGAAACCCGAGACTACTGGCAGGTCTATGCCCGTGACTGGACCCGCTGGAACCACCTGCGCACGGCGGCCTCGGCGATTGGGTCGGTCTGCTTGCTGATCGGCCTGGTGCTTTATGCCTAAAGCGGTCACTCATCGCGCCCTTGCGTGCGCGCCTCGTGCGAGGCAGCCACGCAAGGGGCTGAAGAGCGCTCACCTAGGACAGGTCTTTGTAGTTCACCTCGGGCGTATCACCGCCCGATTTTTCGCGTCGCACCAAGAGATTATTGAGCGCGTGAACATAAGCCCTGGCACTGGCCACGACCGTATCGGTATCGGCCGATTGCCCGGTCACGATGCGCCCGTCCTCTTCCATGCGCACGCTGACCGTGGCCTGAGCATCGGTGCCCTCGGTCACCGCATGCACCTGATAAAGTTGCAGGCGCGCGCCATGCGGAAACAGGTTGCGCACCGCATTGAAGGTCGCGTCGACCGGCCCGTCGCCTGTGGCCTCGGTCGTGTGCTCGGTGCCGTCAATCACCATGGTCAGGCTCGCCTGTTGCGGCCCATCGGTGCCGCAAACCACTCGCAAATGCTTGATCTGAAGGCGTTCGCCTTCACCATCAATCCCGATGTTGACCAGCGCAATCAGATCCTCGTCATAGACCTCTTTCTTGCGATCGGCCAATTCCTTGAAGCGCACGAACACATCGTTGAGCTGATTATCGGCCAGATCATAGCCCAGATCATGCAGCTTCGAGCGCAAGGCGGCGCGGCCCGAATGCTTGCCCATGACGATATTGGTTTCCGCCAGGCCCACGTCGGACGGGCGCATGATTTCGAAGGTTTCGGCATTCTTGAGCATGCCATCCTGATGGATGCCCGATTCATGGGCAAAGGCGTTCTTGCCGACAATCGCCTTGTTGAACTGTACCGGAAAGCCCGACACGGTTGCGACTCGCCGCGAGATGTTCATGATCCGGGTGGTGTCGATGCCGGTCGCATAGGGCATGATATCACCGCGCACCTTGAGGGCCATCACCACCTCTTCCAGCGCGGTATTGCCGGCGCGTTCGCCAAGCCCGTTGATGGTACACTCAATTTGGCGCGCGCCGCCCGCCACCGCCGCCAGGGCATTGGCCGTGGCCATGCCGAGGTCGTTGTGACAATGGGTGGCAAAGACAACCTCATCGGCGCCGGGCACGGTTTCAATCAACCGGCGGATCAGATCAGCCGATTCAACCGGCGCCGTATATCCAACCGTGTCGGGAATGTTGATCGTGCTCGCGCCGGCCTTGATCGCGATCTCGACCGTGCGGCACAGATAGTCCCATTCGGTGCGGGTGGCATCCATCGGCGACCATTGCACGTTGTCACAGAGATTGCGCGCATGGGTCACTGTCTCGTGGATGCGGTCGGCCATCTGATCCATGTCGAGATTGGGGATTGCCCGGTGCAATGGCGAGGTGCCGATAAAGGTGTGAATGCGCGGTTGCGCCGCGCCTTTCACCGCCTCCCAGCAGCGGTCGATATCCTTGATATTCGCCCGCGCCAGCCCGCAGATTACCGAATTTTTCGAATTCGCCGCAATCTCGCTCACGGCGCGGAAATCGCCTTCCGAGGCGATCGGAAATCCGGCCTCGATGATATCGACGCCCATCTCATCCAGAAGCCCGGCAATTTCGAGCTTTTCCGCATGGGTCATGGTGGCGCCGGGGGATTGTTCGCCATCCCGCAGGGTGGTGTCGAAAATCACCACACGCTCTTTTTGGGCCTGCGATGGGACGCGGTTTTTGGTCTGATCAGTCATTTTGAGTCTCTTTTTATTTATCCTAAGCCTGTGGCGCGAAAAGGCACATCCTCTGAGCGGTCGCGCCGGGCCGGCACGCTCAGAGGCGGCTTAGGTCTAGCAGGGCAGCCGGAAACGCGCGCAAAATCGCGCGTGTCATGGGCAATGTCATATGATCCTGCTTAGTCATGCGCCGGACTATAGGATTGGGCGCGCGAGATGAAAACCCCGAAATTGACCTTTGATTCGATTGAACGCTCGGGCAGGGCGCGATTGGTCTTGAAGCGCGGCGCAATCCGTCTAGCTCTGTGGTCATGGAAAACGCATTGATCATCGGGGCCTCGGGCGGGATCGGGGCTGCGCTATGCGCGGCGCTGAGCGCACGGGGCGTCGCCGTAACCGGCCTGTCGCGCAGCGCGGACGGTCTGGATGTCACGAATGAGGCCTCGGTCGCCGAAGAACTGGGCCGCCTTGCCGGGCCGTTCGACCTTATCTTTGTGGCCACCGGCGCGCTTGAAATCAACTGCGCCGCGCCCGAGAAAACCCTTCGGTCGCTCGACGCGACTGCGATGATGGATCAGTTTGCCGTCAATTGCATCGGCCCGTCCCTGGTGCTCAAGCACAGTCTTGGCCTTATGCCGCGCAACGGGCGGGCGGTCTTTGCCGCACTTTCGGCGCGGGTCGGGTCGATCGGGGATAATGCCAAGGGCGGCTGGTACAGCTATCGCACCGCCAAGGCCGCGCTTAACCAGATGATCCATACCGGCGCGATTGAGCTGGCGCGCACCCACAGCGATGCGATCTGTGTCGCGCTGCATCCGGGCACGGTGCGCACGCCGTTCACCGAGAAATACCTTGATCGCCATCCCGCCGTGGCCGCGCCCGAGGCGGCCGATAACCTGCTTGGCGTGATCGACGCGCTGACCCCGGCGCAAAGCGGGCAGTTCTTTGACTGGCAAGGCAAACCCGTCGCATGGTAGAGCGTCTTGTTCTGGTGCTCGGCGATCAGCTTTCGACGCGCCTGTCGGCGCTAAGCCACGCGGATAAATCCAGCGATATCATCGTGATGGCCGAAGTGATGGACGAGGCGCGCTATGTGCCCCATCACCCCAGGAAAATCGCGCTTATCCTGTCGGCGATGCGCCATTTCGCGCAAACGCTACGCGATGACGGCTGGCAGGTCGCCTATACCAAACTTGATGATCAGGACGCGTCCAAATCAATTGTCGGAGAATTGATGCGGCGCGGGCAAGAGTATGGCACCAGCACGGTACTGGCCACCCAACCGGGCGAATGGCGGCTGCTTGAGGCGCTGGAAAACGCGCCACTCTCGGTGACGATCCTGCCCGATGATCGCTTTGTCTGTTCTCTGCCTGAATTTACCGAATGGGCCGAGGGGCGCAAAGAGCTGCGGATGGAATATTTCTATCGCGAGATGCGCCGCAAGACCGGCTATCTGATGGAGGGCGACAAACCGGCGGGGGGCAAGTGGAATTTTGACCACGACAACCGCAAGCGCGCGCGCGTCGATATGCTGCGCTCTGCCCCGATGCAGTTCACCCCCGACGAGATCACCGAAGAGGTGCTTGATCTGGTCGAGGCGCGGTTTGGCGATAATTTTGGTACGCTGCGCCCGTTCTGGTTTGCGGTCACACCCGGTCAGGCCAAGCGCGCATTGGATCATTTTGCCGGGCAGCTTTTGCCAGAGTTCGGCGATTATCAGGATGCGATGCTTGCGGGCGACAAATTCCTGCATCATTCCGTGCTATCGCCGTATTTGAACATCGGATTGCTTGATCCTGTGGATATCTGCACCCGCGTGGTTGAAGAATGGCGAGCCGGAAACGTGCCGATCAATGCCGCCGAAGGCTATATCCGTCAGGTGATCGGCTGGCGGGAATATGTGCGCGGTCTCTATTTCCACGAGGGCCCCGAATACACGACGCGCAATCATCTTGGCCATACCCGCGCCCTTCCGGCCGCCTATTGGGGCGGCGAAACGCGGATGAATTGTCTGGCCCATGCGGTCGATCAGACCCGGCAAGAGGGCTATGCGCATCACATTCAGCGCCTGATGGTGACCGGCAATTTCGCGCTTTTGGCCGGGGTCGAACCGGCGCAGGTGCATGACTGGTATCTGGCGGTCTATGTCGATGCCTATGAATGGGTCGAGGCGCCCAACACCATCGGCATGAGCCAGTTCGCCGATGGCGGGATCATCGCCAGCAAGCCCTATGTCTCGTCAGGCAATTACATCAACAAGATGTCGGATTATTGCGCGGGCTGCGCCTATTCGGTCAAGGAAAAGACCGGCGAAAAGGCCTGTCCGTTCAACCTGTTATACTGGGATTTCCTGCACCGTCACCGCGACCGGTTTGCGAAAAACCCGCGCATGGGCCCGATCTATCGCACCTGGGAGAAGATGGCCGAGGACCGAAAAACCGCCGTTCTGGAAGGTGCCGCGCGCATCCTTGACGATCTTGACGCGGGCAGGGCGGTCTGATCACTCTGACGGGGCCGGGGCCTCTTCGCTCGGTTGCGCGGCCTCTGCCGGGGTGGTGTTGTCGCTCAACGCACCGTCCTGCCATTCGCCGCTGGCCTCTTGCCCGGTGGCATAGCGCATCGTGCCTTCGCCCTGACGCTTGCCCTCACGGAACATGCCCTCATAGACATCGCCGTTGACATAGGTCGCGGTGCCCTGACCGGATATCTCGCCATTCTGCCAGGTGCCTTCATAGATAAACCCGTCCGGCATGGTGATTTTTCCCTGACCGTGGCGCTGCCCATCGGCGAATTCGCCGCTATATATGGTGCCGTCGGGGTAGGTCGCGACGCCCTGACCGTGGCGCTGTCCATCGCGCCATTCGCCCTCATAGCGATAGCCATCGGCATAGGTCATCACACCCTGACCATGGTTGCGGGCATTCTCGAACTCGCCCTCATAGACAAGCCCGTTGGGATAGGTCGCGCGGCCCGTGCCCTCGATCACGCCACCAACCCATGAGCCCTCATAGGTCGAGCCGTCGGGATAGACGATCTTGCCCTCGCCATTGGCAAGGTCATCGCGAAACTCGCCCTCATAGACCGAGCCATCAGGATAGGTCACGCGCCCCTCGCCCGAGATTTTGCCGGCCACCCAGGAGCCGGTGTATTCATAGCCATCGGTGCCGGTGAAGGTGCCTTGCCCGTGGCGGCGATCCCCCTCGAATGCGCCCTCGTAGATGTCACCGTTTTCATAGGTGACACGGCCCATGCCCTCGCGCTGACCGGCGACAAGATCGCCCTCATAGATATCGCCATTGGGCTGAATGAGTTTGCCCTTGCCGTCAATCTGGCCCGCGCGCCACGTCCCCTCATAGATAAGACCGTCGGGCATGGTCAGCTTGCCCTGACCTTCGCGTGCGCCCCGCGCGACCGCACCTTCATAGACCGCGCCGTCGGGATAGGTGATCTTGGCGGTGCCTTCCTTGACGCCATTCACCCAATCGCCGTCATAGATATAACCACCCGGTGAATCCATGCGCCCGCGCCCGTCATGCATCGCGTTGCGAAATCCGCCTTGATAGCGCACGCCATTGGCATAGACCGCGACGCCCTGACCGGTGATTTTGCCATCGGCCCAGGCCCCCTCATAGGTGCCGCCATCGGTGAACACGATCTTGCCGACGCCATTCGGTTTGCCGCGCGCGAATTCGCCTTCATAGACCGAACCGTTGGGAAAGCGCGCCACGCCCTTGCCCTTGATTTCACCGTCAACCCATTCCCCGGAATATTCATACCCGTTGGGCAGGGTATAGGTGCCGGTGCCATGCTGAAGGCCGTTCTTGAACGTGCCCTCATAGGTGCCGCCGTCGTCATATTGCTTTACACCTACCTCGCCATCCTGCGCAGATGCAACATTTGCCCCGCCTAGCGCGATGGCGAAAATCACGGTTCGTGTCAGCGAAAAGTTCATAATTGCCCCGATGCCCTATCCCGCCTGGTGAACGGCGGTTCCTGCAAATCTAGTGGACACGGCAGGGGCTGACAACGGGTTTTGGGCAAATCGGCTTTCCCTCGGGCGGTGATCTGCTAAATCAGACGTGAACAGCAGCAAGGGGCATGCATATGTCTGACAGGTTTCGCCTCACATTGGCACAGTTGAACCCGACCGTGGGCGACCTTGACGGCAACGCCGCATTGGCGCGCGGCGCATGGCAAACCGCGCGCGCGGCGGGGGCCGATCTTGTGGCCTTTCCCGAGATGTTCATCACCGGCTACAACACCCAGGATCTGGTGAGCAAACCCGCCTTTCATCAGGCTGCGATTGCCATGATCGAACGTCTTGCGCGCGATTGCGCCGATGGGCCTGCCATTGCGATTGGTGGCCCGGCGCTTGAGGGTGTCGGGCTATACAACGCCTATTACATCCTGCAAGGCGGGGCGATCACGGCGCGGGTGCTCAAGCATCACCTGCCCAATGAGACCGTGTTCGATGAAAAGCGGATTTACCAATCCGGCCCGGTCGGCGGGCCTTATTCGGTGGCGGGCGTGCGCATCGGAAGCCCGATTTGCGAAGACAGCTGGCACGAGGATGTCACCGAGACGCTGGCCGAAACCGGGGCCGAATTTCTGCTCGTGCCCAACGGGTCACCGCATTATCGCGACAAGATGGACCTGCGCCAGAACCTGATGGTCGCGCGGGTGGTGGAAACCGGCCTGCCGCTGATTTATCTCAATCTTGTCGGCGCACAGGACGATCAGGTGTTTGACGGCGGCAGTTTCGTGCTCAACCCCGGCGGTGGATTGGTGTTGCAAATGCCGATGTTCGAAGAGGCCATCGCGCATGTCGATCTGCGGCGCGGGCCCGAGGGCTGGAGCGCCGAGCAAGGCGCGCTTGCGCCGCTGCCGGATGCTCTGGAGCAGGATTACAACGCCATGATCCTGAGTTTGCGCGATTATCTGCGCAAGACCGGGTTTTCCAAGGTTCTTCTGGGGCTTTCGGGCGGGATAGATAGCGCGATCGTGGCCAGTATCGCGGTTGATGCGATTGGCGCGCAAAATGTCCGCTGTGTGATGCTACCGTCTGAATATACCTCTGAGGCCTCGCTTGCGGATGCGCGCGCCGTCGCCGAGGCCCTTGGCTGTCGCTATGATTTTGTCCCGATCACCGAGGGGCGCGCCGCGATCACCAATACCTTGGCACCACTGTTTGAGGGCAAAGAGCCCGGCCTTGCCGAGGAAAACATCCAGTCGCGCCTGCGCGGGCTCTTGCTTATGGCGCTGAGCAACAAGTTTGGCGAGATGCTCTTGACCACCGGCAATAAATCCGAGGTTGCCGTGGGCTATGCAACGATTTACGGCGATATGGCGGGGGGGTATAACCCCATAAAGGATATGTATAAAACCCGCGTTTTCGAGATTTGCCGCTGGCGCAATGCCAATTACCGTGGCTGGATGATGGGGCCAGAGGGCGAGGTGATTGCGCCGCGCATAATCGACAAGCCGCCAAGCGCAGAGTTGCGCGCCGATCAGAAGGATAGCGATTCTCTGCCGGATTATCCGGTGCTGGACGGCATCCTTGATATTCTGGTCGATCAAGATGGCAGTATCGCCGATTGCGTTGCCGCAGGATATGCGCGCAAGGATGCCAAGCAGGTCGAGCACTTGCTCTACATCAGCGAATACAAACGCTTTCAATCCGCGCCCGGAACACGGCTGAGCAAGCGGGCGTTCTGGCTTGACCGGCGCTATCCGATTGTGAACCGCTGGCGCGATGAAAGTGCCGAGGGCTAAGCGATCGCTCTGCGTGTAAGCCGCCGCTCATTCGGCGGCTGTTTGCGGATTGGGGCCGGTCGCGTCTGATCTGGCTTGGTGATCTTCGGCCTCTGCTCGGTTTTGGCGCAGGTCCTGGGCGTGCCTTTCCACATAGGCGATCAGATCGGCCTTGCGCAACGGCTTGCCCAGGAACCCATCCATGCCGGCCATTTGTGCGGCCTGCTTGTGCTGTTCCAGCACATTGGCCGTCACGGCCACCACGTGCGCGGGGGCAAGGCCCTGCGCGGCTTCGCGGGTGCGGATCAAGCCGGTCGCCTGATACCCATCCATCCCTGGCATCGACACATCCATCAGGATAAGATCGGCGGGCGCCTGACCATATTGCACGACGGCGTCATGGCCGTCCACGGCCAGCCGCAGTTCGGCCCCGGATCCAATGAAATATCGATCAAGCAAGAGCCGGTTGGTGGCATTATCATCCACCGCCAGCACCCTGATCCCCGTGGCCCAGCCGGTTTTGACCGCGGGTTTTGGGGTGTCCGTGGCAGGCAAGGTGGCAATTTTTGCAGTGTTTTTCATGCTGCCGTTCAGCGCCCCGCGCACGGTCTCGATCAACAGCGTTTCGCGCACCGGCTTTCGCAAGTGGCCGCTGTCGGCGGTATTCTGCGACATCAGGATATGCGGGGCGGACGCAGGCAGGGTGCCATTGGCAAGGCTGCTGTCGAGCAGGATCAGGTCCGGGACGGTCTCGCCGCACGCTGCCGGAAGGGCCAGCGGATCGCGACCGCTGTGAACCTCGCACCCCAGATGGCGCAGGCAGGCGGCAAGCCCGTCGCCACGCCCAGACAGCGGGTCAAGCACCCAGATGAGAGGGGCGGCAACGCCAGGGTGCCCGAGCGGAGCCGCGCGCAGCCCCTGACCTTCGGCCTCCTGCGGGACAAGGGGAAGGGTGATCTCAAAACACGTGCCATGCCCTTCACGCGAGGTTACCGCAAGCGTGCCGCCCATAAGCGTGCTCAATTGACGGCTGACCGCGAGGCCAAGGCCGGTGCCGCCAAAACTCCGGGTGGCGGTGTTATCGACCTGCTCGAAGGCGCGGAAAATTGTGTCTATCTGATCGTCGGGGATACCAACACCGGTATCGGTGATCGAAATGGTGAATTGCCCCTGAACGCCTGGGGCAACACGCAGGGCGACATGGCCATCAAGCGTGAACTTCAGGGCATTCCCGACGATATTCACCAGAATCTGGCGCAGCCGTCCGGCATCGCCCAGCATGACGTCTGGCATTTGCGGTGCGACCTCAGAGAAGAATTCAAGCTTTTTGCGCGCAGCGAGGGGCGCCAGCAACTGGGTAACATCCTCGACGATTTCGCGCAGGCGGTAAGGCTCCTGCGCGAGGGTCAGCTTGCCCGCCTCGATCTTGGAGAAATCGAGAATGTCGTTGATAATCGTCAAAAGTGCATTGCCCGAACGGATGATCGTGCTGACATAGCTGCCCTGCTCGCGGTTCAACTCGGTTTCGCCAAGCATATCGGCCATGCCGATGATGCCATTCATCGGGGTGCGGATTTCGTGGCTCATCTTCGCCAGAAAGGCCGATTTCGCCTTGTTTGCGGCCACAGCCACGTGACGCGCCTCTTCAAGGCGGCCGATCAGGGCGCGCAGGGGGCGCCCGACGATGACGCGAAAGGAAATCCAGTTGGCCAGAGAGGCGATCAGGATACCGCCCGCCAGCAAGAGCAGCATGAAATCACGCTGATAGCGTTTGACGGTGGCGATTTCGCGCTCGTCAAAGCGGGTTACCATCTGGGTGATTGGCCAGGAATAAACCTCATAGGGCAGAGACAGGGCGGTATCGCTTCCCTGACAGCCAAGCCCCTGCGGCACCACCGCCAGAACCTTACCAGTTTCAGGGGCGATCAATTCGACACAGCGGATCGCCGGATCGCCGAGCATCGTTTGCATAAGATCTGTGACATAGGGGCTGGACCAGTCCACCGCGCCATCGCTCTGGTCGCTGAAACGTTCAAGCGCACCGCCGACACGGGCGGTGGCATTGCCAATTCGCATCGCCATTCCCTCTTCACTGCGCAGCAGGGTCTTCTCGCTCATCCATAGCAAACCGCTGACCGCGAACAACAGGAAGGTCGGCACCATCACAGCGGTCAGTTTCAGGTAAAGACCGAGTGTCGGCGTGCGCAGCTTGGCGCTGTCGGTCATCGACATTGCTCTATTCCAGCCGAACCGCGCGCCCGGCCTCGATCAAAGACTTGATCGGGCCCCGATTGTCGATTTCGGTACGAATAACGCCATAACTCCCGCGGTTTTGCGCCATGTAATAGTCAACGGTCGATTCGGTGCCATCGGCGGTCACCAAGGTTGCGCACATCACGTAAATGTCGTTCATCCGCAGGATGACCTCGTGGTTCTCGGTTGGATATAATTTGGTGATTTCACCGGTTTCGAGGTCGAGATGTGGCAATGCACCGTCGATCATCGCGCGGCTCAGGCTACGTTGCAGGGCGGCCTGAAGCTTGGTCCTGACCTCAGTCAGGGATTGCGCCTGTGCACCGGAGGTCAGCATCAGGACAAAGGCCATGAGCGTGGGCAGAATATAGCGTTGCATAAAAGGGCCTCCTTGGATGAACAAGTCACGCGTGGCCACAAGAAAGCCAACCAAGGTTACCAAAAGGTTGAACCAGAACGGTTATTTCTCGACAATGCATATCAAATACCGTCCATGCACGCGCTTGTGAGTTGTTTTTCAACGCGCGCATCGCACATTTGAACAGTCTCAAAACGGAGTTTTCCTTATGCGATTTCTGGCCTTTCCTCTTGCAATTTCGATACTTGGTGCAGGGGCTCCGGCGCTGGCCTGCGGGCCCGATACGGACTGTCGGCTTGGGGACCGGCACTATCGCATTGCCCTGCCCGAGGGCGAAGACGCCACCACACCGGTCGGGGCGGTGATGTTTGCGCACGGGTATCGCGGATCCGCAGCGGCTGTCATGAAAAACAAAGGCTTACGACGCGTTCTGTCTGATATGGGGCTGGCGTTGATCGCGTTGAAATCCGCCGATGACGATTGGGTCATTCCTTTCGCCCCACGCCATATGGATGCCGATGGATCAGAGGAATTCAATTATGTCGAGGCCGTGTTGAAGGACGCCACCACGCGATTTTCGATCGACGAGAACCGGATCATGGCAGCCGGCTTTTCTGCGGGGGGGATGATGGTCTGGAACCTGGCCTGCAGGATGCCGGAGAAATTTGCGGGATTCGCGGCGATTTCCGGCACATTCTGGGTCAAACCGCCGGACCATTGCGCCACACCTGCGGCAAGTCTTGTGCATATCCATGGCGATTCGGACCCGACCGTGCCCCTTACCGGGCGCGCGATTCTTGAAACGCATCAGGGCGACGTGGAAGAATCCCTCGCCATGTATAAAAGCCTTGGCGGGTTTAGCCCATCGGGCGAGATGAGCGTCAAGGATCTGTCCTGTCAGTTGGAACGCAATGCCAAGGGCGATATCCTTGATTTCTGTCTGCATCCGGGCGGGCATTCATTCAAGAGCGCCTATGTCAAATTCGCCTGGGAACGGTTTGAAGCGGCGGGCAAACTCTGACGCCCGACCCCGAAGAAAAATGCGCGCCTTCTTGCGAAAGGCGGGCATTTTCCTTTTATACCAACGGATTGCCCGGACTTGTCAAAGCTTTACATGAGCGTCAGAGCATGAGCTGATAGCTGCTTGGCACATAGGTGAACCCATTATCTTTGGCCTCGACAAACCCAACAGCAGGCCATGGCATGTGATAGCCGATGAACGGGATGTTATCACTGGCCAGCATACCCAGAATACGGCGCCGGGTCGCGGCGGCGGCGGATTTATCCATGTCGAATTTCACCTCCCAGTCGGGCTGGGCAAGGGACCAAACATAGTGATTGGCAAAATCAGCCGCCAGCAACAGCGATTTGCCGCCGCTTTCAATCATATAGGTCATATGGCCGGGGGTGTGGCCAAATGAGGCCACCGAGGTGATACCCGGGGCGACGCTTGCGCCATCGCCGATCATGGTCGTTTTTTCGGCCAGCGGGCGCATGTTGCTGTCGAACCGCCCATTCCCGGCGGCCGCCCAATGATCATACTCGACGCTGCCAGTGACATAGCGCGCATTTGGGAAGGTCGGCTCGCCGCCCTCGCGCATCAGCCCGCCGATATGATCGCCATGCATATGTGTGATCACCACGATATCCACCTGATCGGGGATATAACCGGCCCCGGCGAGGGCGGCGGTGATCGCATCTTGGTTAAGGCCTGTGTCGAAAAGAACCAGCTCACTGCCGGTATTGACCACGGTCGGGGTGAAAAAGAACTGCGCCGCATCGGTCGGGATATTGGCCTCGGCTGAAACCGCGTCAAACTCTTCGGCGCTGACGTTCAGCCCGAAAATCGAATGCGGATCGGGGCGCGGCATGGTCGCGGCCAGCAAGGCGGTCACCTCATAGTCGCCAAGCACAAAACGGTTATGGCGCGTGGTTGACGCGCCCATCATCGGGGCGCTCGCGCGGGCCGGGCCAAAGCTTGCGGCGAGCGGGGCGGCAGCAGCGGCTGTCAAAAGGCTGCGTCGGGTGAGGGTCGTATGGGTCATCTGATTCCTCCTGTTGCTGGGCGCGATGATAGGGCATTTCAGGCACACTCCCAGCGTCTCACGATATTTTGACGCATCAACGCCGGAAAATCCGCAGAGCGGGGCGCGAAAGCCGGGATTTCTGGACAAAGACGCGCACCTGTGACACATCCACCGCGAAGCAGGAGAAGCCCATGACCACCACACGTTTTGCCCCGTCGCCCACCGGATACATCCATGTGGGCAATCTGCGCACCGCGCTGATGAATTACATGATTGCCGCCAAGGCAGGGGGCAGCTTTATTTTGCGCATCGACGACACTGACCCTGAGCGGTCCAAGCAGGAATATGTCGATGCGATCAAATACGATCTGGAATGGCTTGGTCTGCACTGGGACCGGACCGAGCGGCAGTCAGAGCGCCTAGACCGCTACGCCGAGGCCGCCGATAAGCTGCGCGACATGGGGCGGTTTTACGAGGCCTTCGAGACCCCGACCGAGCTTGACCTCAAGCGCAAGAAACAGCTCAACATGGGGCGCCCGCCGGTCTATGACCGTGCCGCCCTTGCCCTGAGCGAGGCCGAGAAAGACGCGCTGCGCGCCGAGCGTGGCGCCGGCGTCTGGCGCTTCAAGCTTGATCAGGAACGGATCGAGTGGAAAGACGGCATCCTTGGCGACATCTCGATTGATGCCGCATCGGTCAGCGATCCGGTGCTGATCCGGGGCGACGGTCAAGTGCTTTATACGCTGGCCTCGGTAGTCGATGACGTTGAGATGGGCGTGACCCATGTCGTACGCGGTTCGGATCATGTGACCAACACCGCGACGCAAATTCAGATCATTTCCGCGCTGGGCGGCACCCCGCCGGATTTTGCGCATCATTCGCTTTTGACCGGACCGCAGGGCGAGGCGCTCTCGAAACGTCTTGGGGTGCTGTCGCTGCGCGATCTGCGCGAGCAGGGCGTCGAGCCGATGGCGCTTTTGAGCCTGATGGCGCGGCTTGGCTCGTCTGACCCGATCGAGCTTCGCACCGATATGGCCGAGCTGATCGAGGGGTTCGATATCGACCGTTTTGGCGCGGCCCCGACCAAGTTTGACGAACAAGACCTGTTCCCGCTGACCGCGCGCTATCTTGCCGCTCAGCCGCTTGACGCTATGGCCGGAACCATCGCAGAGGTCGGTGTGCCCGACGATCAGGCGGCGCAATTCTGGCAGGTGACGCGCGAAAACATCACCACGCGCAAAGATATCGCGGGTTGGTGGGCGATGTTCCGCGATGGCGCAGAGCCGGTGATCGACGACGAGGATCGCGAATTTGTCGCCGAGGCGATGACGCTTTTGCCCGACGGCCCGCATGACACCGAAACCTGGGGCACGTGGACCGCCGCCGTCAAGGAGGCGACCGGTCGCAAGGGGCGCGGGCTTTTCATGCCGCTGCGCAAGGCGCTGACAGGGCAGGCGCACGGGCCTGACATGTCGCAGGTTCTGCCGCTGTTGCAGGTGATCAAGGCAAAGGGCTAGGGGTGTCGTTCCTGTCGCGCAGCCGCTGTTTTTCGCTCTTGAGCGGCAAGGCCAGATCGGCATAGTCAAGCGCGCGCGCGGCCAGATCGCGCGCCGCATTGGCCAAATCCGGCTCTGGCACCTCTGACAGGGTATGCAGCGTGTCTTGCAGGCGTTCGGCCACCTCGATTAGGCCCGCCCCGTCGCGGGCGGTGCTGGCAAAGGCGTTCTCGATCAGGGCGCGGCGCGACACATCCGGCAGAAACAGCCGTGGAAACAGCGGCGTATCGCTATCGGGTATGCCATGCGCCCAGTCCAGCAACAGCTTTTCCTGACGGCAGATCACCGCAATTGCCGTGCCGGGATCATTGATGCCCGGCGACAGGGCGCGCGAGGCGGTTTCCGACAGCACCAGCAAGCCGTAAGAGGCATCCTGTTCAAAGGTGCGATAGCGCCCGATGGTCAGGCTTTTGGTGATCAGGGTTTCCTCCCTCTCACCAAGCCCGGTGGCATGGCCGATGACCTGCCCTTCGATCACGTAATCGCCCGGGCGTACATAGAGATAAACCCGCGTCTGATCGTTGCATAGCTTGTCGCTGATGGCGCGCAGGTCGATGAATTGCACATAGCCGGTGGCGCGCGCCGCAAGGGGCCGCGCATCATTCGGCAGAACCGTGTCGCGAGTCAACCGACGTGCCCCGAGCGAGGGCAGGCGGCGGGTGCGCATCAGGCAGGCGCGGGTGATATCCTCGGTCGAGGCAAGCGTGGCATCCATGCTTCCGAGATCGCTGAGGTGATGAATCCAGCGCAACAGCGCCAGAATGACAAGCACCACCACCGCCACGGTAAAGCCCAACACAAGAACGCTGGCACCCTCGGGATAGAACCCGGCCTTGAACAGGATGATCGCGCTCAAGGAATAGACAAAGGCGCCGATAAAGGTGGCCAGAACCGTATGAGTGGTGGTGTCGGCCAGCAAGATGCGATGCACCCGCGGCGTGGCCTGACCGGCCGCCGCATTATGCGCGGTGACCATGACGTTAAGCGAAAACGTGCTGACCGCGAGCATGCCGGAGGCAAGGATCGTCAGGATCGGCATGACCGAATTCGGCGTAAAGCGGTCTTGCACGCTCTGTGGAATATAGCCTTCGAACAGGATCGCGATGGCCGAGGCAACCACCGCCAAAAGCGCCATCAGCGCGATGCGCAGCCACAGCTTTCGGCTGAGCCGCAAAAGCGTCATGCCGGTGGTTGAGAGAAGCTCAAGTTTCACGAGGATCACGCCCTTTTTCGCGCCAGTGTGACGCGGGGCGTGCGGCATGTCCATATGCCGCCGTTCAGGCCATATCGCGGATCACCCGGACGTCAAGCCGGGCCAGATGCTCGTCGCTCATCACGCGCTCGGCGGCGCTCAGGGTCTGGTGGCGCGGATAGCGCGGGCGCGCGCGATCATCCAGAACCGGCGCGTTCCAGCCATGGGTCGTGTCGAAAAACCGGGCCACGCCCTCGGGGCCGAATTCGCGCAGATAGCCCTGCACGACGACATCTATATAACTCAGCAGAATGGGATGCGCGGTGCTTGGGGTGCCGTGCCGCCCCTCGGGGATACTATAGACCGCAATCTCGGGGCGATGTGGCAAGGGGTGGGTGACCTGATCATGCGCGGGCACGCGGGCATAGGCCGCCTCGCGCAGATCAAGAGCGGGCCAATCGGCCCCCGGCACCGCCGCGATCAGCCCGTCGATGGTGCTTTCGGGGTCGGGAAGCGCGGTCAGAAAGGCAACCGGGCGCATTTCGGTATGGCGCCAGACCCGCCGCCAGCCGCGAAGCTGTGCGGGATGGGCCTCGGCAAAGACATGCGTGGCGCGGTTCACGAGGCTGCCATAGCCAAAGAAATATGCGTCGCTGAAAGAGGTGATGTTCTGGCCTTTGATCTGAATCATGGTCCCCGACAGTTTTGCAGGCAAAGCTTGTGACATTCAAGCAAGGGGGCGATTTCGCCATGCGGATTACCAAACGCACCAATATTGCCATCAGGGTTCTGATGTTCTGTGGCACCAATCCCGGCCGCATGGTCACCAAGACCGAGATTGCAGAGCGCTGCAATACCTCGGAAAGTCACCTTGCGCAGGTCATCAACAAGCTGGCGCAGCTTGGCTATCTGCACACCCAACGCGGTCGCCATGGCGGGGTCACGCTTGGCCGCGAGATGAGCCAGATCACGGTTGGAGAGGTGTTTCGCGCGATCGAGGCCAACACCCCGGTGGCGGAATGCTTTGCCGATATCGACAATACCTGCCCGCTGATTGATGCCTGTCGGCTGCGACTGGCGCTTGTCGATGCCGTAGAGGCGTTTTACGACCATCTCGATCGGATCACGCTGGAGGCGCTCGTGTGCAACAATGAGGCGTTGTTCACACTGTTTTCATCGCCGCCCTGCCTGAAACGGGCTTGAAGCGGCGCGGGCAGTATACTAGCGTGTACCTGAATCGGATAGGGAGAACTGGCCGCGCCAGTGCCGAAGGAGCAACCGCCCCGGAAACTCTCAGGCAACAGGGACCTGCCCGACGACAAGACACTCTGGAGAGATCCCGGATTATGCCGGGACGCCGAAGGGATAGCGATCTCAGGCCAAAGGACAGAGGGGGCATCGTGACGCGGCTTTCAGGGCCAATGCGTCGTAACGGTGCCGGTGTGATCATCTGATTATCCGGGCCCAAAGGTAAGGGAGGATGCAGATGGCTGATTTGCTCACAACGCCACTGAATGCATTGCACAGGGAATTGGGCGCCAAGATGGTGCCCTTTGCCGGGTATGACATGCCGGTGCAATACCCGGCTGGCGTGATGAAGGAACATCTGCAGTGTCGCGCCAGGGCCGGCTTGTTCGACGTCAGCCACATGGGCCAGGTGATCGTCCGCGCCCCTGGTGGCTATGCGCAGGCCGCGAGCGAGATGGAAGCGCTTGTTCCGGTTGACCTTTTGGGCCTTGGCGTGATGCGCCAGCGCTATGGGTTTTTCACCAATGATCAGGGTGGGATTCTCGATGACCTGATGCTGGCCAATCGCGGCGATCATATGTTTGTCGTGGTCAACGCCGCGTGCAAGCGGGCCGATATCGCCCACATGCGCGCGCGCTTGCCTGGCTGCGAGGTTGAGGAAATCACCGACCGCGCGCTTGTTGCGCTGCAAGGCCCGGCCGCCGAGGCGGTGCTTGAGGCGCTTGTGCCCGGTGTCGCGGCGATGCGGTTCATGGATGTGGGTATCTTCGGCTCTGACTTTGGCGAATTGTGGATTTCCCGCTCGGGGTATACCGGCGAGGATGGCTATGAGATTTCGGTCAGCGAGACGCAGGCCGAGGCGCTTGCCCGTGCCCTTTTGGCAAACGACGATGTTGAACCAATCGGCCTTGGCGCGCGCGATAGCCTGCGCCTTGAGGCGGGGCTTTGCCTTTATGGTCATGACATCGACGAGACCACGACGCCGGTCGAGGCCAGCCTGATCTGGGGCATCCAGAAGGTGCGCCGCGCGGGTGGCGCGCGCGCAGGCGGCTTTCCCGGGGCGGACCGTATCCTTGACGAGATGGCGAATGGCGCCGCGCGTGTCCGTGTCGGCCTGCGCCCCGAGGGACGGGCGCCGATGCGTGAGGGCACGCCGCTTTTCGAGGCCGCCGAGGGCGGCGCGCCGGTGGGTCAGGTCACCTCGGGTGCCTACGGGCCGACGATCGAGGCGCCGATGTCGATGGGATATCTGCCCAAACCCTTGGCAACCGAGGGCACGGTCATTTACGGAGAAGTGCGCGGCAAGCGCCTGCCGGTCAAGGTGGCGAAACTGCCGTTTACACCTGCCAATTTCAAACGCTGAACATCATCATCAGGGAGAAAAGCATGAAATTTACCGAAGAACACGAATGGCTGCGCGTTGAAGACGACCTTGTTGTGGTCGGGATCACCGAACATGCCAGCGAACAGCTTGGCGACGTGGTGTTTGTCGAACTGCCCGAAGTCGGCACGCAGGTCACCAAGGATGACGAAGTTGTCGTCATCGAAAGCGTCAAGGCCGCAAGCGATATTCTGGCGCCGATTGATGGCGAGATCGTCGAGGTCAACGAGGTGCTGGTCGATGCGCCCGGCAAGGTCAATGACGACGCGACCGGTGATGGCTGGTTCTTCAAGATCAAGCCAAGCGATCTGGGCCAGATGGACGAGTACATGGATGAGACCGCCTATCAGGATTACATCAGCTAGCACCTGATCGCGCGGTGCGGGACGCGCGCCGCGCGGGAGTATTTTTGGAAAGATGAAAGCCGGGACGCTGGACCATGACGGTCCGGCCTCTCGTGTCCGTCAGAGGGAGATCTGGGATGCCTTTCAAGCCAACAGACTATTTGCCGTATGATTTTGCCAACCGGCGCCATATCGGCCCGTCGCCCAGGGAAATGGGTGAAATGCTGGAGCGCCTTGACGTGCCCAGCCTTGAGGCGCTGATTGACGAAACCGTGCCTAAGTCAATCCGGCAGGAGGCACCGCTCAACTTTGGCAAGCCCAAATCCGAAAGCGAGTTGCTGCACCACATGTGGCAGACCGCCTCAAAAAACAAGGTTCTGACCTCGTTGATCGGGCAGGGCTATCACGGGACGGTCACGCCGCCCGCAATTCAGCGCAATATTTTTGAGAACCCCGCCTGGTATACGGCCTATACTCCCTATCAGCCGGAGATCAGCCAGGGGCGGCTTGAGGCCTTGCTGAACTTTCAGACCATGGTCAGCGATCTGACCGGACTTGAGATTGCCAATGCCTCGCTTCTGGACGAGGCGACGGCGGCGGCCGAGGCGATGACGATGGCGCAGCGCGTGGCCAAATCCAAGGCGCGCGCGTTTTTCGTCGATGAAAACTGTCACCCGCAGAATATCGCGGTGATGCAGACCCGCGCAGCGCCGCTTGATATCGAGGTAATCGTCGGCGCGCCCGATGATCTTGAGGCCGACAAGGTCTTTGGCGCGATTTTCCAATATCCCGGCACCCATGGCGCCCTGCGCGATTTCACCCCCGAGATCGAGGCGCTTCATGCGCAAAATGCCATCGGGATTGTGATTGCCGACCCGCTGGCGTTGACCATGTTGAAAGAGCCGGGCGCGATGGGCGCCGATATCGCCGTCGGCAGCACGCAACGCTTTGGTGTACCGGTCGGCTATGGTGGGCCGCATGCCGCCTATATGGCCACCAAGGATGCCTATAAACGCGCGATTCCCGGGCGGATTGTCGGCGTGTCGATCGACAGCCACGGCAACCGCGCCTATCGGCTTAGCCTGCAAACCCGCGAACAACATATTCGCCGCGAAAAGGCCACCAGCAACGTTTGCACCGCGCAGGCGCTTTTGGCGGTCATGGCGTCGATGTATGCGGTGTTTCACGGCCCCAAGGGCCTGCGCGCGATTGCCGAGCGCATTCACCGCAAAACGGTGCGTCTGGCCAAGGGGCTTGAGGCGGCGGGGTTCAAGGTGGAACCGGCGGCGTTCTTTGACACGATCACGGTCGATGTCGGTCTGTTGCAACGCGGTGTTTTGCAGTCGGCAGTGCGCGAGGGGATAAACCTGCGCTGTGTCGGCGAGACCAAGATCGGAATCACCCTTGACGAGCGCACCCGCCCCGCCACCATCGAGGCGGTCTGGCGCGCCTTTGGCATCATCATGGAGGATGCCGATTTCACCCCCGATTACCGCGTCCCCGAGACGCTGCACCGGCAGACGGATTACCTTGATCATCCGATTTTCCACATGAACCGGGCCGAGACCGAGATGATGCGCTATATGCGTCGGCTTGCGGATCGCGACCTTGCGCTTGACCGCGCGATGATCCCGCTTGGCAGTTGCACGATGAAGCTTAACTCGGCCGCCGAGATGATGCCGGTCAGCTGGCGGGAATTTGCCCTGTTGCACCCGTTTGTGCCGCAAGATCAGGCGCTTGGCTATAAGGAGATGATCGACGACCTGAGTGCCAAGCTTTGCGATATCACCGGCTATGCGGCGATCTCGATGCAGCCCAATTCCGGCGCGCAGGGCGAATATGCCGGTCTGTTGAGTATCTCTGCCTATCACCGTGCGCAGGGCCAGGGGCATCGTAAGGTCTGTCTTATCCCGGTCAGCGCACATGGCACAAACCCGGCCAGCGCGCATATGGTCGGCTGGGATGTGGTGGTGGTCAAATCCGCCGCAAATGGCGATATTGATGTCGATGATTTCCGCGCCAAGGCCGAGAAACACGGCGATAACCTTGCCGGTTGCATGATCACCTATCCAAGCACCCATGGTGTGTTCGAGGAAACCGTAAAAGAGGTTTGCGAGATTACCCATCGTCTTGGCGGGCAGGTCTATATCGACGGCGCCAATATGAACGCCATGGTCGGGCTAAGCCGCCCCGGTGACCTCGGTGGCGATGTCAGCCACCTCAACCTGCACAAGACGTTTTGCATCCCGCATGGCGGCGGTGGGCCGGGCATGGGGCCGATCGGGGTGAAAGAGCACCTTGTGCCGCATCTTCCGGGTCATCCGGAAACCGGCGGCGAACAAGGCCCGGTGAGTGCGGCGCCCTATGGCTCGCCGTCGCTCTTGCCGATTTCATGGGCCTATTGCCTGATGATGGGGGGCGCAGGCCTTACCCAGGCGACGCGGGTCGCGATCCTCAATGCCAACTATATCGCCAAGCGGCTCGAAGGCGCCTATGACGTGCTCTACAAGGGCCCGACCGGCCGGGTGGCGCATGAATGCATTCTCGACACGCGGCCCTTCGAGAAAAGTGCGGGCGTCACCGTAGACGATATCGCCAAGCGCCTAATGGATTGCGGCTTTCACGCGCCCACGATGAGCTTTCCGGTCCCCGGTACGCTGATGGTGGAGCCGACGGAAAGCGAAACCAAGGCCGAGCTTGACCGCTTTTGCGACGCGATGCTGGCGATCCGCGAGGAAATCCGCGACATCGAAGAAGGCCGGATTGATGCGCAGAACAACCCGCTCAAGAATGCCCCGCACACGATGGAGGATCTGGTGCGCGACTGGGATCGACCCTATAGCCGCGAACAGGGCTGTTTCCCGCCGGGGGCGTTTAGGGTCGATAAATACTGGCCGCCAGTGAACCGGGTGGACAATGTGTACGGCGACCGGCACCTGATCTGTACCTGCCCGCCGCTTGAGGATTATGCCGAGGCGGCCGAATAACTCGGTCCTCGGGACAAAACGCGACTTGCGGCCGCGGGGATCCCTCGCGGTCGTGTCATTCAGGGGCAGATGTAGAGACGAAAAAGGCGACCCTTGCGGGTCGCCTTCACTCGTAATGGAAAACTCTTAAAAAAAACAGAAATGGACCAAATACACGGTCAATTTCAAGCAGGGCCGGGTGCGCCATCACGTCAATCCAGTCCACTCACGTCTGATCACGGTAGCGTGAAAAAGGTGATTCTGTCATACCCCATATAGGGTAAAATCCGGATTATTCCGAGAGCAGGGGCGTCAGGCGATCAAGAACGTCGCGCCAGCGCCGGAAAAACGCCAGTTGCCCGGCATCCTCGAACAGGTGGAATTCGATCCAAGCGTAATCGCGGGTGAAGTCGTGATAGGTTGCCAGCGGCACCTGCGGGTCTTGCGCGCCGTTCATCAGGATCACCGGAAGCTGACCGCGCAATGCGTCGATATCGCCACTCCAATCGGCGAGTTGGCCCGAGACAAGCTGTTGCGAGAACGGTTCATGCGCGCAGTGCTGATCAGACAGGCAAATATCTGATCCGGTGACGATCGCTTCGAACACTTCGGCATTTTCAAAGGTGGCAATATCCGCGGCCGAATTGGCGAACACGGCGTGGACAAAACCGCGCTTGCCAATTTTGCGCGCCAGAAGAAACCCAGACTTGACCATGAAGGGCAACAGATGTGGGGTGTATTTCGCGCCTGCCAGAATGAAGCGGTGCCATTTGTCCATGCGCTCGTACTGTTCGCGCCGCGTAAGCGGCAGCATGCCGGAGCAGGCGATGATCCCGCTGAACATCGTGGGGTGCTGACGGGCCAGCCTGACGGCGTAATAGACATCGCCACTCAGGCTTATGATCGGGCAGCGGGTAACATGTTCGGCCCGCAAGAGCTGCGCTGTGTCGGCAACAAAGGTGGCGTCGTAATCGGTTTTGGGCCGCACCATATCCGATGCGCCATAGCCCGCGCGCACCGGCACGATAATGCGCAGACCGCGCCTTTTGGCCTCGGCCTCGGCAGAGGCGGGCCAGCGTACAAACCCAAAATCCATTGGCAGATAGAGCACCGGCGTTCCGGTCGGATCGCCAAGCAAAAGGTAATCGAACCGCCGCCCGTCTGACGTGATAATTGATTTGAAATCAAGCTCTTGCAAGGTGCCATGGCCGCCACTGACCACGCGCGGCCCGGGGGTGGATGCGAGGGCCAGATTGGTCATGTCCATAACCGAGAGCGCCAGGCGCACCAGTTCCAGCTGAGAGTGGGTTTCGGTTTTGGCGAGGATTGATTTGATCTGGGCGCGGATTGTGTCAACTGAGCGGCTGCGCTGTGTGGCGATCTCGTTGACAGAGCGGCAATCGACAAGGTGGCGCACAATCTCGGCCTCGGCGCCGCTCAGACTGAACGCGCTGCGCAGGATGTCGCAAAAGCCCTCGGGCCAGGCGACCTCGTTTGACGCGGCAATCACAAGCGCCGTGCCATCCGGCGCCAGGTGACGTTGCAGACGCAGGACGATCAGATGCCCTTCGACGCGCGATCGCACCCGCAACACGGCGCTGTCCTTTTGGCCATCATGGATCAGCAGGCGCACGGTGGCGGCAACGGCCTCGATGTCATCGGCGTTGATCGGCAGATCACCAAGCCGCGCCTTCGCGGGCAGGTTCAACCGGGTACGGGCCGCCTCATTTGCGGCACGAATGCGATCCTCGTCGTCAAACACAAGCGCCGCCACCCTGTCGAAGGGGGCAAGGATGGCGTCAATCTCATCGGGGTTTTCGGTTACAGCGATCCGATCCAGAAATTCCCCGGCACGGCGGAAATGGCTGGCGATCTGTGGGTCATCAAGCAGACGTGGCGCGGCGAAATCGGCGCGTGCGCGCAGCGGGCTGATCGCACTTTCCCAATGATCCAGAAGCGCCTCGTATCGGGCCGGATCAAGCGCGACATCGTAAAGACAGTCAATCGCCTCGTCCCTGTCCTTGTCGGAAAGGGTGGGGAAATCGGTATCATCCGCCTGTCGTCGGTTGGAAACCATGTTTGGGCCTGTCTGAGGTCAATCTGGAATGATTTTACCAGATGTCAGCCGGACATGTCGATATTATGACAGCGATGAGGCAGTTTTATTCTGACCCATCGCCCAAGGAACCGGCAAAGTGATCGCGCAGGCGGGTCCAGCTGTCCTGATTTGCCGCGCAAAGCAGAACGCCGTCGCTGATCTCTGTATTATAGGCGCGCCCGTCCAGCATCATGGCAATCCCACCCGCCTGTTGGCAGGCGATGACGCCAGCCGCATGATCCCAGGGGTTGAGCATGCCCGACATCACGAAATCCACCGCCCCCTGTGCCAGCATACGGTATTCATGGCATGAACAGCGTAGCGCCGTCACCCGCGCGAGGCCGGCCAGACGCGGCGCCAAAAGCTCTTGCTGCTCCTGTGCCATCAACGAAAAATGCATATACCCTTGTAGGTCGGATAGCGCCCCCCCCGAGGAAACCTTTGTCGGGTGCTCAGAGCCAAGGGCGGCGCCAAGACGGGTTGGCGTCGCCTCATCCGCGATGATCCAGTCATCGGCGACAGGATCATAGAGCAGACCAAGCACCGGCCGACCAAAGCGTGTCACGGCGATGATCACCCCAAACAGGGGCAGGCCATGCGCGAAATTCCAGGTGCCATCCACAGGGTCGATGATAATCGCCAGCTCCGCGCCAGATATATCCTCGCGCAGCGACGGCTTGGCGGTCACCGCCTCTTCGCCGACGATAAGGGCATGCGGAAACATCCGCTGCAAGCCGCGGGCAAGCAGCGCCTCGGCTTGGTGGTCTGCCTCGGTCACAAGGTCATGCGGGCCCGATTTGGTGGTGATATCGCCCTGCGCCAGATTGCGGAACCGCGGCATGATCTCGGCGCGCGCGGCGCGACGCACCAGATTGATAAGCGCGGTCTGCTGGGCCGATGTCATTGGCGAGGTAAGCGGGATGGGCAGCGAATCTGTCATGGTGTCTCCTGTCACGGGGGCCTTATGTCTGCCACTGTGCCTGCCGGGTTTCAATGCGGCTTACTCGCGCGCGCGCAGGGTTTGCGCTGGTCGCGCGGTCAATGGCCCAAGCGCGAACCCGAACCCCGCCAGAAGGGTCACAAGTGCGCCGCCAAGGATGATCAGAATGGCCGAGGGCCAGATCACCGCAAAGCTGGTTTCCATCACAAAATGGCTCACGGCCCAGCCCCCGGCAAGCCCCGCGCCAAGCGCCACAAGGCCCGCCGCCGCGCCAAGAATGGCGGCGCGCAACACGAGGCTTGTTAAAATCCGGCCCCGCGTGGCGCCAAGCGTCTTGAGGATAGCGGCCTCATAGGTGCGGGCGCGCTGATCGGCGGCGGCGGCACCAATCAGCACCAGAAACCCGGTCAATAGCGTCACCGACGCCCCCCAGGACGTGGCCGAGGCCAGCCCGGCCAATAGCTCTGACACCTGTGCAATCGCATCGCGCACCCGGATCGCGGTGACATTGGGAAAGCGGTCGTTGATATCGTTGAGGATCGCCGCCTCGGCCGCTTCCCCGGCATAGACGGTGGCGATAAAGCTATGCGGCGCACCGGCCAGGGCCGAGGGGTTCATCAGCATCACAAACCCCATGCCGGCGGTCGAAAAATCAACCTCGCGGAATGAGGTGATCGGCGCGGTGATGTCGCGCCCCAGAATGTTGAGGGTGATCAGATCGCCCAGTTCAAGGCCGATTTCCTCCGCTTCCTCGGCGGCAAAGCTAAGCTGTGGCGTGCCGGTATAATCCTCGCCCCACCATGTGCCGGCGGTCAGCCTGGTGCGCGCGGGCAGGGTGTCGGCGTAGCTAATCGCGCGATCGCCCTCGACCACCCAATGGCCGGGGGCGACCTCGGTTGCGGGGCGGTCATTGATGCGGCTGATGATCCCGCGCAGCATCGGCGCGCTGTCGATCCGGCTCACGGCGGGGTCATTTTCCAGCCGTTCCAGAAAGCCGGGCATCTGGTCTTTTTGCATATCGACAAAGAAATAGGACGGCGCGCGCTCCGGCAGGTCGGCGGCAATCGCGCGGCGCAGGTTGCCGTCAATCTGCCCCACAGCGGCCAGAACGCTCAGACCGAGACCAAGCGACAGCATCACCGGCCCCGCCGTTGTGCCCGGTCCGCCGATGGCGGCAAGCGCCCAGCTGAGCGCCGGGCGGCGGCGCAGGCGCGGGCGGATCATGTGCGCGGCGCGTTGCACCAGCCAGGCGGCGGCGGCCAAGGCGGTCAGTGCCCCGGCGATGCCACCTGCCGTCCAGAGGGTCAGGCGCAGATTGCCGGAAAACAGAATGGCCGCCCCCAGAAGGGCCGCGATAAGCAGCGCCGTGGCGAGCAGATAGGGCCAGCCTGGCCAGCGGCTTGATCCCGAAACCGCATCGCGAAACAGGGCGGCGGCGCGCACATCGCGCGCCCGCGCCAGCGGCCAGAGGGTAAAGATAAGCACGCTCAGGGTGCTGTAAAGCGCGGCCTCGGCCATCGGGCCGGGATAGGGCGCAAAGACCGCCGGCACCGGAAGGCTATCGGCAAAAATCGGCGCCAGAGCGATCGGCACGCCCACGCCAAGCGCGATCCCGAGCGCAATCCCGACAAGCGCCAGAACGCCCACCTGAATGAAATAGGTCAGAAAGATCGTCCGCTGATCCGCGCCAAGCGTGCGCAGGGTGGCGATGACCCGCGTCTTGCCCGCCAGATAGGACCGCAGGGCCGATGAAATCCCGACACCGCCCACCGCCAGCCCCGAAAGCCCGACCAGCACCAGGAACGCGCCCAAGCGTTCGACAAACTGGGCGACGCGCGGGGTGCCGTTGCGCGCATCAAGCCAGCGAAAGCCGCTGCCGGCGAGGCCGACCTTGGCGTTTTCCTCGGCCGCCGTTAGGTCTGTGCCATCGGGCAGATCAAGCCGGTACTTGGTCTTGAATAGCGATCCGGGCGTCAAAAGGCCCGATTTTTCAAGCGCCGTCGTCGCCACGATGGTGCGCGGGCCAAGGCCAAAACCGGCGCGCGACTGATCAGGTTCACCCACCAGTTCGGCCATCAGGCGAAATTCCTGCGTGCCAAGGCGAAATCTGTCGCCGATGGCAAGGTCAAGCCGCTGGATCAACAGCGCATGCATCACGGCACCGGGCAGGCCATCGCTGCCGGCAAGGGCCACCTCAAGTGGCATCTCGGGCAGCAATTCGACCGCGCCGACAAGCGGATAAGCCCCGTCGACCGCCTTGACCTGGGTCAGTTCGCGCGCACCTTCGGGGTTCACCGCAAGCGAGCGGAAATCGGCAACCTCCGAACTGCGCAGAGCGTTTTCATCAATCCAGTCACGCTCGGCACGAGTCGCAAAGCGATAGGTCAGCTCAAGCTCGGCGTCGCCGCCCAGAAGGGCCGCGCCTTGCGACACCAGCCCGGCCTTGATGCTTTCGCGGATCGTACCAACGGCGGCAATCGCGGCCACGCCAAGGATCACGCAGGCCAGAAAGATGCGAAACCCCCGCAAGCCGCCGCGCAACTCGCGCCGGGCCAGCTTTGCCGCGACCCCAAGGCTCATGCGGGCGCCTCGATGCGGCCATCGCGCAGGGCGATCACCCGATCACAGCGCGCCGCAAGCTCCGGGTCGTGGGTGACAAGAACAAGCGTGGCATCATGGCGATCGCGCAGATTAAACAGCAGGTCGATGATCGCCGCGCCGGTGCTGCTATCAAGGTTGCCGGTGGGTTCATCGGCCAGAATGATCGCCGGGCGCGGCGCGGCGGCGCGGGCAAGCGCCACGCGCTGTTGCTCGCCCCCTGAAAGCTGTGATGGGTAATGCCCGGCGCGCGCGCCAAGCCCGACCGCCTCAAGTTCCTGAGCGGCGCGTTTGCGCGCATCGGGCTGATTGGCAAGTTCGAGCGGGGTGGCGACATTTTCGATCGCGGTCATCGTCGGGATCAGGTGAAAGGATTGAAACACGATGCCGAAATTGTCGCGGCGCAGGCGCGCAAGCTGATCCTCGTTCATCGCCGAGAGGTCATGATCAAGCGCCATGACCTTGCCGGATGTGGCGCGCTCCAGCCCGCCCATCAGCATCAAGAGCGAAGACTTGCCAGAGCCCGACGGCCCAACCAGCCCGACCGTTTCGCCCCGGTGGACATCCAGCGAAATCCCGTGGAGTATCTGGACAAGACCTGCGTTTCCCTCAAGCGAAAGCGTGGCGTCGGTAAGCGATAAAATCGGAGAGGTCATGCGGGTGCGCCTGATAGGAAAAGATGTTGTGACATATGGGGCCTGCCGGGCCATGGGCAAGGCAATAGCGGCCTTTCTTCTGCTTGTCAGCCCCGCCTGGGGCGGGCCGGTCACTGTGCTCGCCTTGGGCGATAGCCTGACCCAGGGGTATGGGCTTGTTCCGGATCAGGGATTTGTGCCGCAGATGCAGAAATGGCTTGACGATCAGGGGATTGAGGCGCGCCTTGTCAATGGCGGTGTGTCGGGTGACACCACCGCAGGTGGCGCGGCGCGCGTCGAGTGGAGCCTGACGCCAGAGGTCGAGGCGATGATTGTCACGCTTGGCGGCAATGATTTGCTTCGCGGGCTTGATCCGGGCGTGAGCCGCGGGAATATCGAGAAGATTCTCAAGGTGGCCGAGGCCAAAGATATCAAAGTCCTGCTTGTCGGGATAAAAGCGCCGGGCAATTACGGGGCCGGGTACAAGGCCGATTTCGACGCGATCTATCCAGAGCTGTCAGAGGCCTATGGCACGCTTTACGCGGGCAATTTCTTTGCCGGTCTGGGCGAGGGCTCGCCTGCCGATCTTCAGGCCTATTTTCAACCCGATGGTATTCACCCCAATGCCGACGGGGTGGGGCGGATCGTAGAGGCGCTTGGCCCCAGGGTGATTGAGCTGATCAACGCCACAAAATGAAAAGGGCCCACGCGGGGCCCAGATCGCAACGCAGGATCGCGCGCCTTATGCGAGAGAGATATTTGTCGCCGATTCGCGACCGTCACGGCCCGCTTCGACGTCGAATGTCACTTTCTGGTCGTCGGCCAGACCGGTGAGGCCTGCGCGCTCGACAGCCGAAATATGAACGAATACATCCTTGCCGCCGCCATCGGGCGCAATAAAGCCAAACCCTTTGGTTGCGTTAAACCATTTTACGGTGCCACTCGCCATTGTGTGGTCTCCTTCTCAGTTTTCGCTGCCCGCGTTGGTGCGGCAGCCCGGCAAAGTCGTGCAAGATCGAGTGACTGAGCCGTTGATAGGAGCAGGTGGTCGATAGCTGTAACGTCGCAGTCAAAAATATGAGTGCAGATTTAAAAAAAATCAAGCCACAAGAATCGAGGCGCGGATTGGCGCATCAAGCCAGAGATTTCGCGCGTTTATTGCTGTTTAATGCGAAACCGCCGGTCCTGCGATGGCAGAACCGGCGGGCAACCTTGGTATGATCTGACTTAGAGAACCGTGACAACCGTGCCGGTCGGCACCCGCTCGTAAAGGTCCTGAACATGCGCGTTGATCATCCGAATGCAGCCATTCGAGACCGAGCGCCCGATCGAGCTAGGCTGGTTCGTGCCATGGATCCGATAATAGGTGTCACGCCCGTTCTGGAACAGGTAAAGCGCGCGCGATCCAAGCGGGTTGCCCTTGCCGCCCGGCTGAACATAGTCGTTGCCCTTGAAGCGCCCATAGGCACCGGGATCGCGTTCGATCATCTCATTTGTAGGGCGCCAGGTGGGCCATTCCTTTTTCACGGCAATCGTGGCGGTGCCGGTGAATTCAAGCCCGGCCTTGCCCACGCCAACGCCGTAACGACGCGCGACGCCCGGTGCGGTCACGAAGTAAAGAAAATGCGCACGCGGCAGGACGATAAGCTGACCGGGTTCATATTTTGGATCAAAGGCCACCTCTTGCGGGGCGTATCTTGGATCAAGCTCAAAGGCGCTTGCCATGGCAGGCACAAGCGCGGGGATGGCTGTGGCAGCAAGGCCGGTGGCCAGAAATTTGCGGCGGTCGATCATTGGTCATCTCCTGAAATACGCGTCGCAGTATACAATAGCCCCGGAAAGTTACGACACTCAAAACCCGGTGATTTGATCACCTTTTGCGTAACTGTGGCGATGGGGCCGCGATTTTGGCGATCTTTAGATCGCCGCCCAATCGGTAAAGGTAAACGTCAGGGCGATTTCAGGCGCAGGCGGCCTGATTTTGGCTTTGGCATCCGTCTCGGGGCGGGTCGGGGTCATTCAGGCCTCCTTTTGGTTGGTTCTTCCCCACGTGGGGGCGCATTGCGCAAAAACCAGAGAAGGTCGAATAATCGTGAGTGGATGTGAGTGAGCCTTCAGGACAGGCCAAGCCGACGTTCGCGCCGCATCACCAACAGGATTGTCACGATGGCGGCAAGCCCGGTGCTGAGCATGATCCAGAGCAAGGTGAACGCCCCGTTCTCGGGGGTCAGGAGCAATCCCGCAAGCGCCGATAGCGCCGCCCCAAGCCCGATCATCAACGCCCCGGCCAGACCGCTCGCGGTGCCGGCAAGCTCGGGGCGCACAGACAGGGCGCCCGCCGTGGCGTTGGGGATCACCATGCCATTGCCCAATCCCATCAGCGTCATTAGCCCGAAAAACGTGACCGCCGTGCCAAGGTCGAGGTAAAACAGCGACAGGTTCACGGCGATTCCGATCGCGTTGGCCAATGTGCCCCAGAACACCATTCGGTTGACGCCAAGCCGGGTGGAAAAGCGCCCCGAGGCGAAGTTCCCGAGGAAATAGCCGATTGCCGGGGCGCCAAAAAACAGGCCAAGCTGCGCGGGGGGCAGGCCAAAGACCTCTGCCCCGACAAAGGGTGCGCCGCCGAGATAGGCAAAGAACGATCCTGATGAAAACCCCGACGCCAGGGCATAGCCCCAAAAGCGCCGCGAGGTCAGAAGTTCGGGGTATTCGCGAAACTGCTGGCCAAGCGTGCGCCCGCTCAGGGGGGCCGTCTCGCCAAGATCGGACCAGGAAAGCCAGAGGATCAGCGCACCAAGCGCGAACAACGCCCAGAAATTGGCCTGCCAGCCAAACAGATCATCCAGCACCCCGCCAAAGGCCGGGCCAATCATCGGCACCACGGCCATGCCCATGGTGACATAGCCGATCATGCTGGCGGCGCGGTCCTGTGGGACCATGTCGCGCACGATGGCACGGCTTAGAACCATGGCCACGACCACACTGGCCTGAAACATGCGAAAGGTCAGGAAAACATAGACGTTGGGCGCAAAGATACAGCCAAGCGTGGCGATCAGAAACAGGCCTAGCCCGCCGATAATCACCGGCCGTCGCCCCCAGCGATCCGAAATCGGCCCCATCAGCAATTGCAGCCCGGCATTGACCCCGAGATACAGCGCAACAGACAGTTGGATCAGCCGGTATTCGGTGTCAAACCACTCGGTCATGCCCGGCAGGCTTGGCAGGAAAATATTCATGGCCAGGGCAGAAAGCCCTGCCAGCAGGATCAACGTGATGATATGCGGTGGTGTTGAGCGGTCCAGAAACCGGACCTTGTTTTCCCGGTTCATGCAAATGGCGTAAAAGGCGCGCGCGGGGAAGTCCATGGCGCCCGCCGGTTATTCGCAAATTTACAGATTTGCAGTTTAAGGTTTTCATATCTTTGCAAATTTGCGGGATTCTGCTTTGTGCTCGCGCCTAAAATCCCTATGCTATGCGCAATATTGCAAGGGGAGTGCCATGAAAGACATCCTTCAGGAATTGGAAGGCCGCCGCGCCGAAGCCCGTCAGGGCGGTGGACAGCGCCGGATCGACGCACAGCATGCCAAGGGCAAGCTGACAGCACGCGAACGTATCGAGCTTTTGCTGGACGACGCCAGCTTTGAAGAGTTCGACATGTTCAAGGCGCATCGCTGTACCGATTTCGGCATGGAACAGGATCGGCCCTATGGCGACGGTGTTGTCACCGGCTGGGGCACGATCAATGGCCGGATGGTCTATGTGTTCAGCCAGGACTTTACCGTGTTTGGCGGCTCACTGTCCGAAACCCACGCCGAAAAGATCTGCAAGATCATGGATATGGCGATGCAGAACGGCGCACCGGTGATCGGGATCAACGATTCCGGCGGTGCGCGCATTCAAGAGGGGGTCGCTAGCCTTGCGGGCTATGCCGAGGTGTTTCAGCGCAATATCATGGCCAGCGGCGTCATCCCGCAGATCAGCCTGATCATGGGCCCCTGCGCCGGGGGGGCGGTCTATTCGCCCGCGATGACCGATTTCATCTTCATGGTGCGCGACAGTTCCTACATGTTCGTGACCGGGCCCGATGTGGTCAAGACGGTCACCAACGAGGTGGTCACCGCCGAAGAGCTTGGCGGCGCCAGCACCCATACCCGCAAATCAAGTGTCGCCGATGGTGCGTTTGAAAACGATGTCGAGGCCTTGGCCGAAGTGCGCCGTCTGGTGGATTTCCTGCCGCTCAATAACCGAGAAAAGCCGCCCGTGCGTCCGTTCTTTGACCAACCGGGGCGCGTCGAGAATAGCCTTGATACGCTTATTCCCGACAATGCCAACTCTCCCTATGACATGAAGGAATTGATCCAGAAAATCGCCGATGAGGCGGATTTTTATGAGATTCAGGCCGAATTTGCCAAGAATATCATCACCGGGTTTATCCGTCTGGAAGGTCAGACTGTCGGGGTTGTCGCCAACCAGCCGATGGTTCTTGCGGGATGTCTTGATATCGACAGCTCGCGCAAGGCGGCGCGCTTTGTGCGGTTTTGTGATGCGTTCGAAATTCCGATCCTGACGCTGGTCGATGTGCCGGGCTTTCTGCCGGGAACAGGCCAGGAATTCGGCGGCGTGATCAAACATGGCGCGAAGTTGTTGTTCGCTTACGGCGAGGCGACAGTGCCGAAGGTGACCGTGATCACCCGCAAGGCCTATGGCGGCGCTTATGACGTGATGGCGTCCAAGCACCTGCGCGGCGATTTCAACTATGCCTGGCCCACGGCGGAGATCGCGGTGATGGGGGCCAAGGGGGCGACCGAGATCATCCATCGCGGTGATCTCAAGGATGCCGAGAAGATCGCGGCCCATACCAGGGATTACGAGGATCGCTTCGCCAATCCGTTCGTCGCCGCCGAACGCGGGTTCATCGACGAGGTGATTCAGCCGCGCAGCACGCGGATGCGGGTAAGCCGGGCGTTTGCATCCCTGCGCAACAAGAAGCTGACCAACCCTTGGAAAAAGCACGACAATATTCCGCTTTAGAAGGCGGCGGATTGGGGGCTCTGCCCCCAAACCCCCGGAATATTTAGGGCCAGAAGAAACAGGGGAAGTGGACAGGGCATGGGCCGGGATCGCTGGCATGAGATCGAGGAGGAGGGCGGCGCGCTTGTGGTGGCGCGGCGCTGGCCTGTTCGCTTTGATCTGGCGGTTGCGACTCGGTTTCCACGGGGTGGGCGACGCTATCTCGCACATCTGGTCCGCCAGGATATGTGGCGCGCGTTGCAGACCCTGCGCGGATTTATACCGGCGGTGCGGGTGACGCGCTCTTACGGCGGCCTTGAGGTTGTTGCTGGTGGTGAGGTTCAGGGCCGGTTTGACCGGGCCGATGCCGAGGCAAGGATCGCGGCGGTGCTTGAGGATCCGGCCAATCGTGCGCGCTGGATGCGGAGGGCGAGATGAGGATCGCGGGGCTGATTGTGACACTCTGCCTTGCGCAACAGGCAGCGGCGGCGCAGGAGGAGACGCTGCTGCTGCCTTCGGGACTTGAGGCGCGGCTTCTGGAGGTGCTGACGGATCGGCCGGGCGGAGGGCTTACGTATCGGTTTCGCTTTGTTGCAGAAGGGTTTACGGGCGGCGAGGCCGCGCTGGAGATGGTCATGGGGGATATGGATTACTTGTGTCAGACCTACGCCGTGACGCGGCTTCCGGGCATCGGCCCAATGCCGAACCGGATTGTTATATCACTGGCCGACCGGCCGTCAGAATTCGGGGTGTTCGATCCCGAGGTAACACAGGTTTTCGAGGCTTATAGCGTGCAGGACGGGGTCTGCATCTGGGAGATGTTTTAATGCAAACACAAGATGTTGAGAGACGCAGTTCACGTGGGGGGCGGAATGAGGCTTTGGCGTCACATGAGCGGGTGTTCGCCACTGGCGCGTATTCATTTTCCCGAAATTCGGCTATGATGAAGGCTGGTTACACCAGAGTAACCTTAACCTCGCCATTCGGGCGGTCAGGGGGATGTGTCCCTGTGGCCTCCGTTTATGCAGACAAGAGAGACAGGAGAAATACATGTCGAACAGCATCAAGAGCGTTCTCGCAATTGGCCTTGTGGCCTTTGTCGCAGCTTGCGCACAGCCCGCACAGGAAGAATTCGTCGTTGTCGAGCCCGAGCCGATTTCGACCGAGCCGGTTATCACCGGTAAGTACAAGTAACCTTTTCAAGGTTGAACAGGGACAGGCGGCACCGCCTGTCCCGCTTTTGGCGCGATGCGTCAAAGCTCGCGATTTGCGCTATCGTGTAACGGCAAGCTGCGGCTATCACCATATTTCTAGGTCTTTTCAGCCTTTTTCCGGGCTCTGCGCTCTGTTGTCAGCCGTGATGCGGGCGGCCTCGGGAATGTCCGCCCCCGTCTCTGTCGGATCAGGGGGGGTGTCATGATCAAACACCGCGGGTTCCCCGGGCGTCTTCCCGGCACGGATTTCCAGTTTGTCATTCGCCGCGCCAATCCCAGGGGCGCCACACCGCTGACCGAGCGCGAGCGATTTCGTGATCGCAGGCCCGCAGATCGGCGTGCCGATGCCGGCTTCTTGCGTGCGCTCTGGGAGCATTTCGGCGATCAGCCCTTTGAGCGTGGCAATCTTGATGCCGGGCGTCTGGCGTGGTTGTTCGGACGTGAGGTGAAGCCCTTTGAAGAGGGTTTTGACCCTGAAAGCTATGACGCCTTGCTGGTGATTGATCTGGCCGTTGCGCGGTCGTCTTTTCCCGAAGTGTTCAGCGACCGGGAGGCTGAGGGATGACGCGGGTCGGCATGAACTTGCCAGTCGGTTGTGAAAACACGCGGAATACAGCCGATGCGGTTGTCCCGCGTGATTTCGGCTTGGCCGCAGCCTGCGATATCGGCAGTATGAAGCAGGTGATGGAAGCCCTTCCCCAAGGGGCGTTGACCAAACGTCTGATCCGTTACCCTTCCCCTTACGGGCGGCGCTGTGCTGGTTGGCATAGACCGCCCGTTTTTTCTTTGAAATACCGGCTTTACGGATCTCGGCGGCGGTTTGCCGATCGGCGTTATGTCGGGCGTGGCGGCTTTGACGGTGCACGTGATATGGCGTTGACTGACGGCGATATCCAATCGCGTATTTCAGGAGGCGATCCAACATGCACACCATCCAACGCAAAGTTATTCCGATGCTCTCGGCACTTGCCCTCATGGGGCTTGCGGCCTGTGGCGACACGGTGCCTGAACAGGCGCTTTTGGGTGGCGGTGCCGGTGCGGTCACCGGCGCTGTGGTGGGCGGAAGTGTCATCACCGGCGCCGCTGTCGGGGCCGCGGGCAACGTGGTTTATTGTCAGGCCTACCCAAGCCGCTGTAACTAAAGAGAATTCAAGCCGCACGCCGGGCCAATGGCCCGCGCGCTGCGATGCTGAGACCCGGACCATCGGTGCAGAACGCGCCGGTGGTCTTTTTGTGCAAGACCCGTGCGCGCAGACGCGCGGCCAAGAACCGGAAAGAAGGGACCTAAGATGTTCAAGAAGATCCTGATCGCGAACCGTGGCGAGATCGCCTGTCGGGTGATCAAAACCGCGCGGGCCATGGGTATCAAGACGGTGGCGATCTATTCGGATGCCGACCGCAATGCACTGCATGTGCGCATGGCCGATGAGGCGGTTCATATCGGTCCCGCACCGGCCAATGAATCCTATATCGTCATCGACAAGGTGATGGCGGCCATCCGCCAGACCGGCGCCGAGGCGGTGCATCCGGGCTATGGTTTTCTGTCGGAGAACCCCAAGTTCGCCGAGGCGCTTGAGGCCGAAGGCGTCGCCTTTATCGGGCCGCCGGTCGAGGCCATCAAGGCGATGGGCGACAAGATCACCAGCAAGAAGATCGCCCAAGAGGCCAAAGTCAGCACCGTTCCGGGCTATATGGGCCTCATTGAGGATGCCGAAGACGCGGTCAAGATTTCCAATCAGGTCGGCTATCCGGTGATGATCAAGGCCAGTGCCGGCGGCGGCGGCAAGGGCATGCGGATCGCCTGGAACGACGACGAGGCGCGCGAGGGCTTTCAAAGTTCCAAGAACGAGGCCGCCAACAGCTTTGGCGATGACCGGATTTTCATTGAGAAATTCGTCACGCAACCGCGTCATATCGAAATTCAGGTGCTGTGTGACAGCCATGGCAACGGCATCTATCTGGGCGAGCGCGAATGCTCGATCCAGCGCCGGAACCAGAAGGTGATCGAAGAGGCGCCAAGCCCGTTTCTTGATGAGGCCACCCGCAAGGCGATGGGTGAACAGTCGGTCGCGCTGGCACAGGCGGTGGGCTATACCTCGGCCGGGACGGTGGAATTCATCGTCGATGGTGAGCGCAACTTCTATTTCCTTGAGATGAACACCCGCCTTCAGGTCGAGCATCCGGTGACCGAGCTGATCACCGGGGTCGATCTTGTGGAGCAGATGATCCGCGTGGCCTACGGTGAAAAGCTTGGCCTGACGCAGAGCGACGTCAAGCTGACCGGCTGGGCGATGGAAAGTCGGCTTTATGCCGAGGATCCCTATCGCGGTTTCCTGCCTTCGATTGGCCGTCTGACCCGCTATCGCCCGCCGCAAGAGCTTGCGATCGAAGGGGCGGTGGTGCGCAATGATACCGGCGTCTTTGAGGGCGGCGAAATCAGCATGTTCTATGACCCGATGATTGCCAAGCTATGCACATGGGGCCACACCCGCCATGAGGCGATCGAGGGCATGCGCAATGCGCTTGACGGCTTTGAGATGGAAGGCGTCGGGCATAACCTGCCGTTCCTGAGCGCGGTGATGGATCACCCCAAGTTCGTGGCCGGTGAGATGACCACCGCCTTTATCGAAGAAGAATATCCCGATGGATTTGAAGGGGTTACCCTAGGCGAGGACGCATTGCGCGCGATTGCGGCAAGCAGTGCGGCGATGCACCGGGTGGCCGAAATCCGGCGCACCCGCGTGTCGGGCCGGATGGACAATCACGAACGCCACGTCGGCGAGGATTGGGTGGTGTCGCTTCAGGGGCATAGCTTTGCGGTGACGATCGCCGCCGACAAATCCGGTGCGACCGTGCGCTTTGAGGATGGCGATAGCCTTCGGGTGACTAGCGACTGGACGCCCGGTGATCAGCTTGCCACCCTGATGGTCGATGAGGCGCCGCTGGTGCTGAAAGTCGGCAAGATTTCCGGCGGTTTCCGGATACGCTCGCGGGGCGCCGACCTCAAGGTGCATGTGCGCACCCCGCGTCAGGCCGAATTGGCTGCGTTAATGCCCGAGAAACTTCCGGCTGATACATCGAAACTGCTGCTCTGTCCGATGCCGGGTCTGATCGTCAAGGTCAACGTCGCCGTCGGCGACGAGGTGCAGGAGGGTCAGGCACTTTGTACCGTGGAAGCGATGAAGATGGAGAATATCCTGCGCGCCGAGAGAAAAGCCACGGTGACCAAGCTTAACGCAAACCCGGGCGACAGCCTTGCGGTTGACGATGTGATCATGGAGTTCGAATAAGCCAATGCCACGGGCCGCCGCCCATATGCGCAATGCGATGTCGATGCTAGTGCTGATGGCCCTGGCAATGGCCTGCGCGCGCGATGAAGAGGTGGCCCAAAGGGACCGGATTGAGCAATGGTTCAGCCTTGGCGAGACCGTTGAATTCAAGGCCGGGCGCGACTGTGCGGCGGGGGCTTACCGGGTCAAGGGCGGCCGGGTAAAGGCCGCCATGCCCCTGACCGACAATGTCGGCGAGATGGGTCGTGTTCTGGCGGCGCGCGGGCTTGCGGCGATGACGCGCCCCGGGCAGTCGCCGGATCAATCAATGGTGGCGCTTGCCAATATCGACCGCCCTGCGGGCATGCGGATGCGCCGCGCGGGCCTTGAGGCGCGCGCCTGCATGGGCGAGATCACCGAAAGCGCGTTTCGCCATGCCATCGTGACCATGGGCGCGACCCTGGCCTTTGACAATGAGAGCGGGGCCCTGATGTTGCTTGAGCCGCAATCAGGGCTTTTGGTTGTTGCGATGGGGGCGGGATAGATGGTGCGCCGGTTTCAGCTTCCGCTTGTATGGTCGCGCAATTCCTGTTGGCGCACCGGCAATTTGTCGATGCTGCGGGTGATTTCGCGCACTCGCCAAGGCGCCGGTTTGCGCAGGTATATGACCCCGTCCTTGCCCACCAGCACCAGAGAGAATCCGCGTGGGCGCAACGTCTTGCGCAGCTCCGAGCGCGCGGCAGGGTCGGTATCGGTCAAGACCACCACATCGCGCTCTTCCAGCACATCAAGCCGCTCGGCGATATACCCCATCTGTTCCACATATCGCGGATCGGCAGGCGTATCGGCAAAGACAACAAGCGGTCTTTTAATCCATAGAAATTCATTCAAATTTGCCGCTGTCCCATCAAGGATGGGGATATCCACCGCATCCTGGGGCGCGTCCTGCGCGATGGAAGATGTGGCAATAAATGCCAGAAAAACAAGGGAAATTAGTGGTTTCATGGGCTCTCCTACCCGACAAGATATAGGGGGGATGGCAGCAATTGCGAAGAGACAATCTCGACAGGTCCGAAAAATTTTACGATTAAGGCCATGCTCAGGATTTGGCGCGCAGGATGACGGAGTCAAAACAAATACTCCGCAAGGCGCGGCGATCTGGCGAAAGGCACGTATTGATATGGAAATCATCCTGCATCTGGGGGCGCATAGAACCGCCTCGACCAGTTTCCAGCACTATATGCACGCCAATCGCAAGGTGCTCGCGGCGCGGGGCATCGGTTATTGGGGCCCGGATGTGACGCGCGACGGGATTCTGACCGGGGTCATTCCGGTGGCCGGGCGCAGTTCGGTCACCGAACAATTGAATCGTGCCCGTGGCCGCATCGCGCTGCGCCTGCGCAAGGCAGAGGCGACCGGGCTTTGCCAGCTTGTGGTCAGTGACGAGAACATGATCGGCGCCCCGCGCCGCAATCTGCGTGGCAACCGGCTTTACGGCGACATCGGCGATCGAATGGCGCGCTTTGCCAATGTCTTTGACGGGCGCATAAGCCGGGTTGCCATTTCGGTCCGGGGTCAGGATGCCTGGTGGTCGTCGGCGATGGCCTTTGCGGTCGGGCGCGGGCACCGTGTGCCTGGCCCGGACGATCTTGATCGGCTGGTGACTGTGAACCGCCATTGGCGCGATGTGATCACCGATCTGGCCTGTGCCATGGGTGGGCCGGAAATCATTGTGCTGCCGCATGAGGTCTATGCCGGCCTGCCGGACGAAAAGCTGTGCCAGATGACCGGCATTGACAGCCCGCCGCGCAAAGCGGCACGCGACTGGCTCAACCGCGCGCCCGATCTTGCGGAGCTGCACAAACTGGTGACGGCGCGGGGCGGTGACGGCGCGCGTCTTGGCGAAGGCACGGGCCGCTGGCGCCCGTTTGACCGCTATCAGACATTGGCCCTGCAAGAGGCTTATTCCGACGATCTGTTCTGGCTTGGTGCCGGGGCCGATGGTCTGGCACGATTGACAGAGGAAACCGGACCGGTGAAGGCGGGACAAAACCCGCCCATCGGCCAGACGACAAGAGGACACCCCAATGACGAAGAAGAAAGACGACTGGCGTAATCTGGCCGAAGCAGAGCTGCGGGGGCGCCCGCTGGATGATCTGACCTGGAACACCCTTGAGGGTATTCCGGTCCAGCCGCTTTACACCGAAGAAGATGTTGCGGACCTGCCTCATATGGGCACGATCCCCGGACAGGCGCCCTTTACGCGCGGCGTCAAGGCGACGATGTATGCCGGGCGTCCCTGGACGATCCGGCAATATGCCGGCTTTTCCACCGCCGAGGAATCCAACGCCTTTTACCGCCGCAATCTGGCCGCCGGGCAACAGGGCGTTTCGGTGGCCTTCGATCTTGCCACCCACCGCGGTTACGACAGCGACCACCCCCGCGTCGAAGGCGATGTCGGCAAGGCCGGTGTGGCCATTGATAGTGTCGAGGATATGAGAATCCTGTTTGACGGCATCCCGCTTGACAAGGTCAGCGTGTCAATGACGATGAATGGCGCCGTGATCCCGGTTCTGGCCAGCTTTATCGTCGCCGGTGAAGAGCAGGGGCATGACAAAAGCGTGCTCTCGGGCACCATTCAGAACGACATTCTGAAAGAGTTCATGGTGCGCAACACCTATATCTACCCGCCCAAGCCCAGCATGCGGATCATCAGCGATATTATTGAGTATACCAGTAATGAGATGCCGAAATTCAACTCGATCAGCATTTCGGGCTATCACATGCAAGAGGCCGGCGCGAACCTTGTACAAGAGCTGGCCTATACGCTGGCGGACGGGCGCGAATATGTCCGCGCCGCGATCGAGGCGGGCATGGATGTTGACAAATTCGCTGGACGGCTGAGCTTTTTCTTTGCCATCGGGATGAATTTTTTCATGGAGGCCGCCAAGCTGCGTGCGGCGCGTCTGTTGTGGCACCGCATCATGACCGAGTTCGGCGCCAGGAACGAGCGCTCGAAAATGCTGCGCACCCATTGCCAGACCAGCGGCGTGAGCCTTCAGGAGCAAGACCCCTATAACAACGTGATCCGCACCGCCTATGAGGCGATGAGCGCAGTCTTGGGCGGCACGCAAAGCCTTCATACCAACGCGCTTGACGAGGCGATTGCCCTGCCGACCGAATTCAGCGCCCGGATTGCGCGCAATACCCAGTTGATCTTGCAGGAAGAAACCGGTGTAACCAATGTGGTCGATCCGCTGGCAGGCTCTTATTACGTTGAAAAGCTGACGGCCGATCTTGTCGATAAAGCCTGGGAGTTGATCGAAGAGGTCGAGTCGATGGGCGGCATGACCAAGGCCGTGGAATCCGGCATGCCCAAGCTGCGCATCGAGGAAACCGCCGCCACACGACAGGCGATGATCGACCGGGGCACCGAGGTGATTGTCGGGGTCAATAAATACCGCAAAGATAAGGAAGACCCGATCGACATTCTCGATGTGGACAATGTCGCGGTGCGTGAAAGCCAGATCGTGCGCCTGAAAAACATCCGCGCCAGCCGCGATGAGGCCGTCTGTCAGGCGGCGCTTGACGAGTTGAGCCGCCGCGCCAAAGAGGGCGGCAACCTTCTGGAAGGGGCGGTCGAGGCCGCGCGCGCACGCGCCACCGTAGGAGAGATCAGCATGAGCCTTGAAAAGGAATTTGGCCGTCACCGTGCCGAGGTGAAAACCCTGGCCGGTGTGTATGGCGCCGCTTACGAGGGCGATGAAGGCTTTGCCGCGATCCAGAAGTCGGTCGAAGGCTTCGCGGCGGAGGAGGGGCGCCGCCCCCGCATGCTGGTGGTCAAGATGGGCCAGGACGGTCATGACCGGGGTGCCAAGGTGATCGCCACGGCCTTCGCCGATATCGGCTTTGACGTCGATGTCGGCCCGCTGTTCCAGACCCCGGATGAGGCGGCGCAGGATGCGGTCGACAACGACGTGCATGTGATCGGCATCAGCAGCCAGGCGGCCGGGCACAAGACCCTTGCGCCCAAGTTGATCGCAGCGCTGCGTGAGAAAGACGCAGGCGATATCATCGTGATCTGTGGCGGTGTCATTCCGCAGCAGGATTACGAATTCCTGAAGAAAGCGGGGGTTAAGGCCATCTTTGGCCCCGGCACCAATATCCCCGAGGCGGCCAAGGATATCCTGCGGCTTATCCGCGAGGCGCGCGCCTGAGGTAAGGGCGCCCGGGGGCTGTTCCCCCGGGCGGTTCGGTTCCTGTGGCCGCTGTTACGACTGGTTTTCAAATCACCGAAAGAGCGCAATGCGCGCCGACCCTGGGTTGTCTGTGGTTTTGTGAGGGCCTGCGTTTCACGCATGCCACACCGAGTCGAAAACACAGTGTTTCCGTTTTAAAAATTTGACAGGCGAACTTTGTCCTATACCGTATCCGGTAATCAATTCGGGCTATTAACCATATTTACGAGGGTCTTATGCGTTATCTTTCCTCACTTGCCGCCGGTCTTGCTTTGGCCGTTCTTGCCACCCCGGGCTTTGCCGAGGGGCCGCGTGTCTATGCCTATGAAAGCGCGGTCAATTACTGCCCGGCAGGTCTTCAGCCGGTATCGCTTAACGGCGTGATCTGTTGTGGTCAGCCGAACCAGGCGCAATCTTATCAACAGGTTATGGCGCACCCAGTGCGCAAGAAAATCCGCCACTACAGCCCCAGGGCGCGCAGCGCGCGTGCGCATCTGAACTGCCCGGCGGGTGCCAAAGGCTGCTACTGATCCGGACGATCAAATAGACCATGGAAACAGGGCATGCGGTCTGCGCGCCCTGTTTTCTCTCACTCTGCCTGCGCTGCGCTCAGAGGAGCGTGATATCTGACGCCATCTTGCGCCCGTCACGCCCATCCTGAAGCTCGAAACCGACCTTCTGATCGTCGGCAAGGCCCGTCAGCCCCGAACGTTCGACCGCAGAGATATGCACAAACACATCCTGACCGCCGCCATCGGGGGCAATAAATCCGTAACCCTTTGTCGTATTGAACCATTTCACGGTGCCAGTTGGCATTCCGCTTCTCCTTTTCGTCGCTTCCCCGGTATTATGCCGGGCCATGTCACACTGCCGCATCAAGGCGCCTTAAAGGCGGCCGATGCGCCACGCGTAACACCGTTGATGATTGCATTGCCTTGGCAAAAATCAAGCGAAACTCCGTGACTGGCGGGAACTTGCCCGTTATTGAGGCACGAAAAGAGGGGGCCCGTGATGATCCTATATGGTTTGAAGACCTGCGATACCTGCCGCAAGGCATTGAAATCGCTTCCTAATGCAGAATTTCGTGACGTCCGCACCGATGGTGTGCCACAAGATGTGATGGGCGCCGCGCTTGAGCGGTTCGGCGGAGCGTTGCTCAACCGCAAGTCGACCACCTGGCGGGGGCTAAGCGAATCTGAGCGCGACCAGAGCCCGTTAGAGCTTTTGGCCGCGCACCCAAGCCTGATGAAGCGGCCACTGATTGAGGCGCAGGGCGCGCTTTATCTTGGCTGGGGCAGCGATACCCAGTCGGCGCTTCTTGGATAACGCCTCAAAATTCTTACATGAAAGAATAGCTTAACAAGGAGAGATCATGCGCAGCGCAGCGATGGTATTAGGGCTTATCGGCGGTATTCTGGCGATTCTCGTGGGGTTTTTCAGCTATGGCTATACCGAAGCCATCTACCGCTTTGGCGAGATCGAGGGGCTGGCCCATCAGGTCAGCAACCCCGAGTTGATTCGCACCGCAAGCTTTCTGGCGCCGATCCTCGCCATCGCAGGCGGTGCGATGGCCAAAATGCGCGCGCTGTGGGGAGGGATCTTGCTGCTGATCTCGGCGGGGTTGATGTATTACGCCTTCGGGTTTGGTGTGTTTACCATGTTCCCGCTCGGCTTTACCGGTCTCGCCGGTGTGCTTGCGATCGCCGCAGGCAAGCCGGACGAGCCGAAGTCACATTTTTAAGCGTCGCCCGCACGCCTCTGCATGACGCGTGCGGATGAAACCCTATGCCAAATCCGGCGGGGTGGCCTCTTGTGACAAGGCGACAGCGACATCCTCAAGCGTCTGAACGCTGCTTTGTTTTTCGCCCAGGCGTCTGACCGACACGGTTTTTTCGTCAACTTCGCGCAGACCGCAGGCGAGGATGACCGGCACCTTGCCAAGCGAATGTTCGCGGACCTTATAGTTGATCTTTTCGTTGCGCACATCGGCCTCGGCGCGCACGCCAAGCGCGACAAGCCGGGCGGTCACCTCTTGCACATAGTCATCCGCATCTGACACGATCGAGGCGACAACCACCTGACGTGGCGCTAGCCAGAACGGCAGTTTCCCGGCATGTTCCTCGATCAGGATGCCGATGAAGCGCTCGAAAGACCCCAGAACCGCCCGGTGAAGCATGACTGGGCGATGCTTGGCCCCGTCAGTGCCGATATAGCTCGCATCCAACCGCTCGGGCAAGTTCGGGTCAACCTGAAGCGTGCCACATTGCCAGTCGCGGCCAATCGCATCGGTCAGCACAAACTCAAGCTTGGGACCGTAAAACGCGCCTTCGCCTTCCTGAATTTCATACTCATAGCCGGCCGCCTTGCAGGCATCGCCAAGCGCGGCCTCGACCCGGTCCCAGCTTTCCTCGGAGCCGATCCGCTTTTCCGGGCGGGTCGAGAGCTTGATCGTCCAGTCGTTGAAGCCAAGATCGGCATAGATCCCGGCAAGAAATTCGATGAATTTCTTGGTTTCCACCTCGATCTGATCATCGGTGCAGAAAATATGCGCATCGTCCTGGGTAAAGCCGCGCACCCGCATGATCCCGTGCAGCGCGCCCGAGGGTTCATAGCGGTTGCAACTACCGAATTCGGCCATCCGAAGCGGCAGGTCGCGGTAGGATTTGAGACCCTGATTGAACACCTGCACGTGACAGGGACAGTTCATCGGCTTGAGCGCGTTCACCGTCTTTTCACGGGCATGCTCTTCATCGACTTCGACGATGAACATATGTTCCTGATAATTGTCCCAATGGCCGGATTCTTCCCAGAGCTTGCGGTTGACCACTTGTGGCGTGTTCACCTCGACATAACCATCGCGGTTTTGCTTGCGGCGCATGTAATCTTGAAGCGTGGTGTAGATCTTCCAGCCGTTGGGATGCCAGAAAATCTGACCGGGCGCCTCTTCCTGCATGTGGTAGAGATCCATCTCGCGGCCAAGCTTGCGGTGGTCACGTTTTTCGGCCTCTTCAAGGAAGGTCATGTATTCCTTGAGTTTTTCCTTGCCGGTGAAGGCCACGCCATAGATGCGCTGCAACATCTTGCGGTCGCTGTCGCCGCGCCAATAGGCCCCGGCCACCGACATCAGTTTGAACGCATCCGCCGGAAGTTGGCCGGTGTTTTGCAAATGCGGGCCACGGCACAGATCCTGCCAGTGCCCGTGCCAATACATGCGCAGCGGCTCGTCGCCGGGGATCGCTTCGATCAACTCGACCTTGAAAGGCTCGTCATTGTCCTGATAATGCTTGATGGCGCGCGCGCGATCCCAGATTTCGGTTTTGACGGGGTCGCGCAGATTGATGATTTCCTTCATCTTTTTCTCGATCAGGCCCAGATCCTCGGGCGTGAACGGTTCGGCGCGATCAAAGTCGTAATACCAACCATTGGCGATCACCGGCCCGATGGTCACCTTGACGTCGGGCCAAAGCTCCTGCACCGCGCGTGCCATGACATGCGCAAGATCGTGGCGGATCAGCTCAAGCGCCGGGGTCTCATCCTTGAGGGTGTTGATGCTGATGCGGGCATTCTGGTTGATCGGCCATTGCAAATCCCAGTGCTGATCGTCGACATGGGCCGAAATCGCCCTTTTGCCAAGCGAGGTCGATATGTCGGCGGCCACCTCGGCAGGGGTAATGCCGGGGGCATAGTCGCGCGCCGAGCCATCGGGAAAAGTAAGGGAAATCTGGGCCATATCGCGGCTCCTCGTCGGTTTGGCGCCCACGGAACGCCCGGTTGCGGGTCAATCCCGCCCATATGCCCCCCGGTGGCGCGCGCGTCAAGGCCCGGTCCGTGCCTGTAGTGTGGCCGTTTCTCTGTGGTCTTTGGTATACAAGCGGAAAAGGTAACACATTGACGCAGTTTGGGAAAATCAGTGGACTTGTCGTAAATGATGCCTAATTTGCCGCATATGGGAATCATGGCGATTCCACCCATCCTCAAACAGAAGGGCCGCAGTGAATGCCAACCTATAACTCGAACTTCGAACTGACCGTAGAAGATATGGACCTTATCGAGAACGCGTTGCGCCAGACGAAAGCAGAGTTGGCTGCGCCGAATGACGAGGTTGGCGAGAGTTCGGCTGAATCAAATGACACCCTGCGCCGGATTCAGGATCTTCTGGGGCGCCTGCATAACCAGAAAGTGTTTTACCGTCCCCGCCAGGGATCGTATGTCGGGGGCTAAAGGGCCTCGGATAAACATTGAAACGCGTTGTAAAAAGCCTGACGGCTCACCTTGTTTCGCCAGATATGTCTGAGCCGGAGGCGCGCAATGCGCGCCGTCACCTAGTCGCGCTTACGCTGACGAAAATCGCCGATGGCTTGATTGACCCCAAGCTGGTGCTGAGCTGGCTCTTGGGGATCCTGGGCGCGCCGACCGTTTTCGTGGGCCTGCTGGTCCCGATCCGCGAGGCGGGCGCGCTCCTGCCCCAGCTTGTGTTCGGCGCCATCTTGCAATGCCTGCGACAGCGACGCTGGGTCTGGGTCATCGGCAGTGCGGTTCAGGGATTGGCGGCAGCAATGATCGCGGTGGCGGCGTTTTTCCTTACCGGCTGGGCCGCAGGGCTTGCGATTTGCGCGCTTCTGGCGGTGCTGGCCTTGGCGCGCGCGGCCTGTTCGGTGTCTTACAAGGATATTCTCGGCAAGACCGTCGGCCAATCGCGGCGCGGCGCCGTGACCGGGCTTGCCGGGTCGGTTTCGGCGGCGGCGGTGCTGGTCTTTGCCGTGCTGCTGTTGACTGGTGTGTTGCAGACGCGCGGCGCGGTCATCGGAGTTATTGCGATTGCGGCGCTGGCCTGGGGGATCGCGGCGATCGTTCTGGCACAGATTAATGAGGACGACAGCACACCCGAGACCACTGATGCTACGGGCGGATACCTTGCGATCCTGCGCGGTGACGCCAATTTGCGCCGCTTCATTCTGGTGCGCGGGTTGCTGGTTTCGACCGCTCTGGCACCGCCCTACATGGTGGTTTTATCGGCACAGGGGGGCGCGGGGCTCAACACGCTTGGCGCGCTTGTTCTGGCCTCTTCGGGGGCGTCGTTTCTAAGCTCCTATATCTGGGGGCGGATGGCCGATGAGCATAGCCCGAAGGTGCTTTTGCTGACCGGTGTCGCCGGCGGTTGCGCCATGCTGGCGGCGATTTTTGCCGAGGGCCTTGGGCGTGCCAACAGCCCCGGCGTGATCCCGGCGATCCTGTTTCTGTTGATGCTTGCCTATCACGGGGTGCGTCAGGCGCGCTCGGTCTACCTTGTTGATATTTCGGATGAAAACAAGCGCTCGCAGAATGCCGCACTGGCAAATACGGCGATCGGGATCATCCTGTTGTTGGCCGGGGCCTTTGGTGGCGCGCTTTCGTTCATCGGCCCGACCGGTGCGCTTGCTGGCTTTGCGGTGATGGCGTTTCTTGGCGGCGGCCTCGCCCTGACGCTGCGGTCGGTCGAGGGCTAGCACACAGGTGCGAAAACCGGTTTGCCCGTGACGGCGTCGCGGTGCATGATTGCGCGATGACACGACGGAGGATGCCATGCCCGATCCCGCTTACCTGACCACCGACACCGGCCGCAAACTGGCCTATCACCAGACGCCGGGCACGGCGCCGGGCGTGGTGTTTCTGGGCGGATTCAAATCCGACATGGAGGGCACCAAGGCGATCCATCTTGAAGATTGGGCGACTAAGACCGGGCACGCCTTTCTACGGTTTGACTATTCCGGCCATGGCCAATCTTCGGGCGCTTTCAGCGACGGGTGTATTGGCGATTGGGCCGCAGATGCCGGGGCGGCGATTGCTGCGCTCACCGATGGGCCGCAGGTTCTGGTTGGCTCATCCATGGGCGGATGGATCTCCTTGCTGATCGCGCGCGACATGCCCGAGCGCGTGGCGGGGCTTGTCACCATCGCTGCCGCACCGGATTTCACCGAAGACTCGATGTGGGCGGGATTTGACGAGGCGCAGCGCGCCGAACTCGCCGAAACCGGACAGATCGCCCTGCCAAGCGAGTATGGCGAGCCCTATATCATCACCCGCCGCCTGATTGAGGAAGGCCGCACTCAGCTGGTTTTGCGTGAGCCGCTGAATCTGCCCTTCAATGTTCGATTTTTGCAAGGTACATCCGATAATGATGTGGATATCTCGGTCGCCATGCGGCTTTTGGACCATGCAACAGGAAAAGATATACGTCTGACACTGGTGAAAGGGGCCGATCACCGCTTTTCCGATCCCGATTGCCTTACCCTGATCGTGCGTTCTGTCGAAGAGGTGATCGCGCGGGGCGGCGGCCAGAGGGCGCGCTGAATTTGCGCCGGGCAACACCCAAGGCGCGATCACACTTATGCTAAGCCGGATCACCGGCATATTATAGCCCGCGCGGGCGCATTGGCTTGACCGCAGGGCTACATCTGGTGTCAATCTGGGGGCGAGGCAGTTTCGGTCCAATATCGAGCAAAGGATATTTCATGACCCAGGATCCGGTGGTCTTTTTACCCGGCATGATGTGCGACGCGCGGCTTTTCACCCAGCAATTGACAGATCTAAGCAGGGATACGGCCGTCACCGTGGCCCCGATTACCGGCGGTGACAGGGTTGAGGAAATTGCATCGGGCCTGCTTGATGTGCTGCCACGGCGCTTTGCCCTTGCGGGGCTGTCGATGGGCGGGATCGTCGCTATGGAGATCCTGCGCCGCGCCCCTGACAGGGTGTCGCGGATCGCGCTGATGGACACCAATCCGCTTGCCGAGACACCGCAATCGGCCACCGCTTATGAGCCGTTCATCATCAAGCTGCGCTCGGGCGGTCTTGGCGATGCAGTGCAGAGTTTCTTGTTGCCCGATTACCTTGCGCCGGGTACAGGGCGCGCGGCGATCATGGCGCAACTTGCGGAGATGGCGGAAAATATTGGCGCGGATGCGATCGTTCGCCAGGTTCGCGCCTTACAGCGCAGGCGCGATTATCAATCGGTTTTGCGGCGTTGCAAGGTGCCAACCTTGGTGCTTTGCGGGCGCCATGACGGGCTGACGCCGGTCAAACGGCACAGCTTTATGGCTGACCTTATTCCCTATGCAAGCCTGTCGGTTATCGAGGGGGCCGGGCATCTGCCCCCAATGGAGGCGCCCGAGGCGACGACGGTGGCGCTGCGCGCCTGGCTGGATCAGCCGTTCGTGTTGCAAAAGCGGGTAGATGCGTAAACGTTGCAGACGTGAGAGACGCAAAAAGGGCCGCCGAGATCTCCGGTGGCCCTTTTGGTTGTCAGGATTGATCTAACCGTTTGCGGCCAGGTTCTTGTTGGCCGCCTTGGGGGGCAGTTTTGCCGCTTTCGGGGCGGAAGGGGCCGAGTTGGCATCAATGAAATCAAGCACCAGCGGGCGAATATTGTTGCGCCAGCTACGCCCGGCGAAGATGCCGTAATGACCCGCGTCCGGTTCAAGATAGCTGGCTTTTTTCTCATCCGGCAGGCCGGTGCAAAGCGCCAGGGCGGCGACGCATTGGCCGGGCGCCGAGATGTCATCTTTGCCGCCTTCGACGGTTTTTACGGCGACATTGGTGATCTTGCCAATATCGACCTTATGGCCCTTGATGGTAAACTCGTTCCGGGCAATCTCCAGACCTTTGAATATGCGCTCGACCGTGGACAGATAGAATTCGGCGGGCATGTCCATCACGGCCAGATATTCATCGTAGAATCGGTTGTGCGGGTCGTGATCGCTGGCTTCCCCGCGCGCGACGCGCATGATCTGATCCTTGAAGGCGGTCATGTGGCGCTCGCTGTTCATCGACACGAACGACGCAAGCTGCAACAGGCCCGGATAAACCGATCGACCAACGCCCTTGTGCTGAAAGCCGACACGCTGAATCATGGTTTCTTCGAGTTGACCCATGGTGACGCGGCGGCCAAAATCGGTCACATCGGTCGGGCTGGCATCGGGATCAATCGGCCCGCCGATCAGGGTCAATGTACGCGGCTGTGCCTCTGGGTCCAGCTCGGCCAGATAGGCGGTGGCGGCCAGGGTCAGCGGGGCGGGCTGACACACGGCGATGACGTGGGTGTCAGGGCCCATTTCGCGCATGAAATCAACCAGATAAAGCGTGTAATCCTCGACGTCGAATTTGCCTGCGCTGACCGGGATGTCGCGGGCATTGTGCCAGTCGGTGACATAGACTTCGCAATGCACCAGCAGGCTTTTGACGGTGGAGCGCAGGAGGGTGGCATAGTGGCCCGACATCGGTGCGACCAGCATCACGCGCCGTTTCATCGGCTTGCGGCCCGGTACGGCGAAATGGATCAGATCGCCAAACGGGCGTTCGACCACCTTTTCGATGCTGACCAGATGATCCTTGCCATCCTCGCAAGTGAAGGTGCGGATGCCCCAGTCAGGCTTGGTAACCATGCGCTGGAATGTGCGCTCGGTTACCTGTCCCCATGCGGCCATCCAGTTCAAAGCAGGGTTTGGCACCATGCTGAAAACAGGGTAAGATGCCATTGAAAGAGCTGACGCACCGAGCCATTGATTGGTATTACGGAGGGTTTCCATCAGGTCGTAAGTCGCCATGTAACGCATAGTTCGTCTCCTACGTAAGGCAGGTATGCCTATATAAGGCAGGTAAGCCCGGTTCCATCCGTCGCACTGCCCCTCCGGCGGACAACGGTATGCTGCATAGCAGAAAGAGTTAAAGGGAAATGGTATAAATGGCAATGCAAGACGATGTCGCAGGCGAAAATATAGAAAAGCTGAATGAAAATCTCGCGATGGTCGAGCAATTGTCGCAGCGCCTGATTCAGGCTCTGGCGTCGCGCACTCCGGCCAATCCGACCCTGAACACGCCGTCGCAGGATTTGTTTGCCAAGGCGGCCAGTTCATATTGGACCGAGATGATTGAAAATCCCGGCAAGATTTATGAGCAACAGCTGGAATACTGGGGCAAGTCGGTGCGCCACTTCATGGATGCCCAACAGCTGATGTTGCGCGGCGATGGCGCAGAGCTTGACGAGATACCGGATATTCTGGCGGGTGATAAACGGTTTTCCAACCCGCTCTGGCAGAGCCACCCCTATTTCAAGTACATCAAACAGCAATATGCCCTAAACGCGCAGGCAATCGAGGATGCGGTCGGAGATGTCGATGACCTTGATCCCAAGGAAAAGCGGCGGCTGGATTACTTCGCGCATCAGATCATCGACATGATGTCGCCGACCAACTTTCTTGGCACCAACCCCGACGCGCTTGAACGTGCGGTGGAAACCGAAGGCGCGTCGCTTGTGAAGGGGTTGGAAAACCTGATCGCGGATCTTGAGGCCAACAAGGGCGAGCTTGTGGTGCGCCTGGCCGATGAGACATCGTTTATCCTCGGTGAGAATATCGCCACCAGCCCCGGCGAGGTGGTCTATCGCAATCGCATGATGGAACTGATCCAATATGCGCCGACAACCGAAGAGGTGCATGCCACCCCTCTGATCATCTTTCCGCCCTGGATCAACAAATTCTATATTCTCGACCTCAAGGCCCAGAACAGCATGATCAAATGGCTCACCGATCAGGGCTATACCCTGTTCGTGGTGTCCTGGATCAACCCCGATACGACCTATGCCGAGGTCGGTCTTGATGAATATGTCGAAGAAGGCTTCCTGACCGCCATTTCCGAGGTCAAGGCGATCACCGGTCAGAAAAAGGTCAACACCGTGGGCTATTGCATCGCGGGAACGACGCTTCACCTGACGCTGGCGTTGCTGGAAAAACGCGGTGACAAGTCTGTCAAATCCGCCACCTTCTTTACCGCGCTCACCGATTTCTCGGAGCAGGGCGAGTTCACCCCCTTCCTACAGGACGATTTCATTGACGGGATCGAACAGGAAGTCGCCCAACAAGGCTTGCTGCGCTCGTTCATCATGTCGCGCACGATGTCGTTCCTGCGCTCCAAGGATCTGGTGTATCAGCCGGCAGTCAAAAGCTATATGATGGGGGAAACCCCGCCCGCCTTTGATCTGCTGTATTGGAATGGCGATGGCGCCAACCTTCCGGGCCGAATGACGACGCAATATCTGCGCGGGTTGTGCCAACGCAATGAATTCATCGACGGCGGTTTCAAGCTTCTGGGGGAGACGCTGCATATCAGTGACGTGAAAGTGCCGCTCATGGCGATCACCTGTCAGACCGATCACATCGCTGCCTGGAAAGATTGCTATCGCGGCTTTCAACAGACCGGTGCCAAGGAGCGCAGCTTTATCGTGTCGGAATCGGGCCATATCGCGGGCATCGTCAATCCGCCCTCCAAAAAGAAATACGGCCATTATACCAATGACGACCTGAGTCTGGCGGCCGATGACTGGCTTGAGGGGGCAACCTTTACCGAGGGGTCATGGTGGCCACGGTGGGAAGAGTGGCTCAAGGCGCGGTCCGGCAAGATGATTCCGGCCCGCGAACCGGGTGATTCGAAGCATCCCGCATTGGCTCCGGCCCCCGGAACCTATGTGCGTGTCAAGGCAAGCGACGGATTTTAAACGGTTTTCCCTTCGGTTGAGAAAAAATTGCTGCGATGCAGAAAAAGCTTGAATTGCTGCAGTGCAGCATGTATATCTGTTTCCAGAATACAGAACACGGCAAACACGCCGCTCAACCGAAAGGACTTACCAAATGGCTAAGACACAAGACTTCAACAGCGCAATGAAAGACATCATGGGCGCGTTCCCCGTTGACACCAAAGCAATGGAAGATGCCTTCAAAAGCCAGGCAACCCTGAGCGAAAAACTGTCGGGCGTTGCTCTGTCGGCTGCCGAGAAATCGGCCGAGATCTCCAGCAAATGGACCAAGGACACCCTTGCCAAGCTGAACGAAATCTCGAAAGCCAAAGCAGAGCCCGCAGATTACGCCAAAGCCGCAACCGATTTCGCATCGGCCAACGCTGAAGTTGCTGCTGAAAACATGGCCGCTTTCGCTGAAATCGCGAAAAAAGTGCAAATGGAAACTGTTGAGTTGATGATGTCGGCTGGCAAATCCATGCAGGACGACGCAACCAAAGCCGTCAAGAAAGCAGCGGAAGACGTGACCGCAGCGACCCAAAAAGCCACTGCGGCGGCCAAGTAATAGCAGGTTACATACCCAGACCCCTCCCTGACGGGTATGGACTGCGAAGAGCGAGCTGAAAGGCTCGCTCTTTCTTTTTGCCGCACTTGCGTCTAAGCTACGCTGCAGCGCTGCATTTTCCGGGAGGATACCCTTTGGCCGACACCAAAAAACCGCTGCTGATCAAACGCTATGCCAGCCGCCGGTTGTATAATACCGAGACGTCCGATTACGTCACGCTGGAAGATATTTCGGAGTTCATCCGCGATGGCCGCGAAGTTCAGATTATTGACCTGAAATCCGGTGATGATCTGACCCGTCAGTATCTTTTGCAAATCATCGCCGAGCACGAGAGCCGCGGGGAAAGCGTTCTGCCGCTCAATGTGCTCAACGATCTGGTGCGCAGCTATACCACCCAGGCCACAAGCGTTGTGCCCGAGTTTCTCGCGGCAAGTTTTGAGATGCTGCGCGATGGTCAATCCAAGGTTCTGGAGAATATGACCAAGGCCAATCCAATGGCCACAATGCCCGGCATGGAAGCGATGCGCGCCCAGCAAGAGGCCTTCATGAAGGCGATGACCGGAAATTTGCCGGGAATGGGAACCACGCCCGATAAATCCGACGCCAAGCCCGAGGCCGAAGACGACAACCTTGACGACATCAAGAAACAGCTGGCCGACCTACAGGAAAAGCTTTCAAAGCTTGGCAAATAGCCGCGGATGGTTGAAAGCCCCGGTCGGATAACCCTTTGGGGGATCGAGGTGTTTATGGCCGCGGCCGATGAACGCTCGATTTCCGCTGCGGCGCGCCGTCTCGGGGCGAGCCCGTCGGCGGTCAGCCAGCAGCTTACCAATCTTGAAGGCGCGGTCGGGGCCACATTGCTGCAACGCAATGCCCGCCCGATTCGCCTTACCCCTGCGGGCGAGATCATGCACCGCCGGGCGCAGGCGATCCTGAATGAGGCCGCACAGGCGCGCGCCGAATTGGCGATGTCGCAACTTTCGACACTCACCCGGTTTCGTCTTGGCATGATCGAAGACCTAGAGGCCGATGTAACGCCCCAGCTTTTGACCCATATGGCCGCCGAGTTGACCCGCTGCCAGTTCCTGCTCGAAACCGGCGCCAGCCATCACCTCTATGATCAGCTTGACGCCCGTGCCCTCGATGTGATCGTCGCCGCCGAATTTGGCGCCGAGACCGATTGGGTCGAGGTCCACCCGATCCTGCGCGAAGGCTTTGCGGTGGCGGCCCCCAAGGGGGTAATCGACAAGGATGGCGATGTGCTGCGACAGCTCAAGCGCCTGCCGCTGATCCAGTATACCCAACGCCATTACATGGGGCGGCTGATCTCGTCGCATCTGGCGCGCCAGAACCTCACGCTGCCGCATCGGTTTGAACTCGATAGCTATCACGCCATTCTGGCGCTGGTCGGGCAGGGCACCGGCTGGAGCATCTTGACCCCGCTGGCCCTGATGCGCGCGCGCCGCTTTGCCGATCAGATCGACGTGCTGGAACTGCCGATGGCGCCGCTGACGCGCACCATAAGCGTGACCGCCCGCAAGGGGATTTTACAGGATATGCCCGCAACCCTGGCCGAGACGCTGAAGCCGATCCTGCGTCAGGCGGTGGTCGATCCCGCCATCGCGCGGCATCCCTTTCTGGTGGATGCGCTGACGATCCTCTAGGGTCTGTTGCTCAAAAGTGGGAACCGGTTTTGAGCTTCTCGAATATGCGAAATCAATAGGTTAGCGATCTGTACCGCGCCGCTCCTGAAAGAAGGCCTTCAGCATCTCTTCGGATTCACGGGCGGCAATCCCGTCATAAACCTCGGGCACATGGTGACATTGCGGATGGGTGAACACCCGCGCGCCCTGCGCCACGCCGCCGGATTTTGGATCGCTTGCCGCGTAATAAAGCCGTGCGATCCTTGCGGCGGCGATTGCACTGGCGCACATTGCGCAGGGCTCCAGCGTGACGTAAAGATCATGGCCCACCAGCCGCTCGCTGCCCTTGGCGGCACAGGCGGCGCGCAGCGCAAGGATTTCCGCATGTGCGGTCGGGTCACTCAATTCCCGCGTGCGATTGCCCGCCCGCGCGACGATCTGGCCTTGGGGGTCAACCACCACGGCGCCCACCGGCACCTCGCCGCGCCCGGCGGCGGCGCGCGCCTCGTCCAGCGCGGCCCTCATATGGCTTTTGAAGGTCATAGGGCGTCTTTGCCCCGCCATCGCCACTTTCGCAAGCCCCGCGAATAGGCTAAGCGAGACCCCATGAGCACCAAACCCCCAGAAGGCGACCGGATCGCCAAGGTCATCGCACGCGCAGGTATCGCCAGCCGCCGCGAGGCCGAGCGTCTGATCGAGGCCGGCCGCGTGACCGTCAATGGCGTCAAGATCACCCGCGCCGCGCTAAACGTGACCCCCGCCGACAAGGTGGTGGTGGATGGCCGCGCGCTTGATGCCCCCGAACCGGCACGGCTCTGGCTTTATCACAAACCGACCGGCCTTGTGACCACCAACCGCGACGAACAGGGCCGCGCCACGATCTATGACGACCTGCCCGAAGACCTGCCACGGGTGATGAGTGTGGGCCGGCTCGATCTCAATTCCGAAGGGCTGCTGTTGCTGACCAATGACGGCACGCTCAAGCGCAAGCTTGAACTGCCCTCAACGGGCTGGCTGCGCCGCTACCGCGTGCGCGTCAATGGCCGCCCGACCGATGCCACCTTCGATCCGCTGCGCAAGGGCCTTACGGTTGATGGCCTACGGCTTCAGGGGATGATGGTGACGCTGGATCGCCAGCAGGGCGCCAATGCCTGGATCACCGTGTCGATCCGCGAAGGCAAGAACCGCGAAATCCGCCGCGCGATGGAGTCGGTCGGCCTCTCGGTCAACCGGCTGATCCGCGTGTCCTATGGTCCGTTTCAGCTGGGTCAGCTCAAACCCGGCGCCGTCGAGGAAATCCGCCCGCGCGTGATGCGCGATCAGCTTGGCCTACCGCAAGAACCCGAAGCCGAAACGCCGACCAAACCAGCGCGACCGCAACGCCCCAAACCACAGCGCCGCCGTCGCAATACCTGACCGCTTTCATCTTTCCGGAAATACTCCGGGGGGCCCAAGAAAATTCGGCGAATTTTCTTGGGCGGGGGCCGCGCCCCCATGCCCCGATGGCCGAATTGTCAGATCGTGATCGGCTCCATCACCTGCGGTTCAATCACGGTGACGCCGGGCAGGGCCTTGACCAATGCCTCTGCCGATTGCTCCAAGATCGGGAAGGTGCGGTAATGGCAGGGGATCACAGTCTTGAAATCAAAGAATCTTTTCGCCGCATAGCCCGCGCGCCGCATATCCATTGTGAAATATCCGCCCGCGCATAAGATGCCGATATCGGGCTGGTGGAGGTCGTGAAACACCCCCATATCGGCCATTACATCGGTATCGCCCGAGACATAGATCACATGATCCTCGCCTGCGATCATATAGCCGCATTCGGTGCCGGGCACCTGTGGCCCGTCATCGGTGCCAAAGCTGGTCGAATGCGTGGCATGCACCATCGTCACCTTGACCCCGCCAAGATCGACCGTGCCGCCCTTGTTGAACCCGACAACCTCAATCTTTTCCGTGGCTTCCCAATGCGCCATCAGGTCGTATTGCCCGACCACCGTCAGGCCCTGCTTGCGCGCCAGCGGCAGAACATCAGCCACATGATCAAAATGCGCATGGGTCAACAGGATATGTGTCGCCCCATCGGTGGCCGCTGCGTGGCTGTCTTCGGGCAGCATCGGATTGCCGGTTAGCCAGGGATCTAGTAGCAAAACCAGTTCGCCGATCTCGATCCGAAACGATGAATGCCCAAGCCAGGTGATTTTCATTCTGCCTATCCTTCTTTTCAGTTTTCCAAAGACTAGCAAGACTTGCGCCACAGGAAAGGGCCAAGGCCGAAATTCTGCGCGATCCTTGCGCGAGCCGGGTTTTGGCGCGCTCAGATGCTTGCGCCCAATTGCACCGGGCGCTAAACGCAGGGGCAACACGATTACCGGAGAGACCCATGTCGATCGACCGAGAGACCGCCGCCAAAGTGGCCAAGCTGGCCCGCATCCGTGTGCCTGAGGACGCGCTGCCTGCGCTGGCCGAGGAATTCAACACCATCCTTGGGTTCATTGAACAGCTCAACGAGGTGGATGTGGAGGGCATCGAGCCGATGACCAGCGTCACGCCGATGCGCCTGAAACGCCGCGAGGATGTGGTCACCGATGGCAATCAACAGGCCAAGGTGCTGGCCAATGCGCCCGATGCCCGCGAGGGTTTCTTTGCGGTTCCGAAGGTGGTGGAATAATGGCTGATCTCAACAAATTCACGATTGCCGAGGCCCGCGATGCCCTGCGCAAGGGCGATGTCACCGCGGTTGAGCTGACCGAGGCTTGCTTGACCCAGATCGAGGGCGCCGGTGCGCTCAATGCATTCGTGCATCACACCCCCGAACTCGCCCGCGACCAGGCCCGCGCCGCCGATACCCGGATCAAGGCGGGCGATGCCCCGGCGATGTGCGGTATTCCCTTGGGCATCAAGGATCTGTTTTGCACCAAAGGCGTGCCAAGCCAGGCCGCAAGCCGCATTCTGGAAGGCTTTAAGCCCGAGTACGAATCGACCGTCACCCAGAACCTGTTTGAGGCTGGCGCGGTGATGCTGGGCAAGCTCAACATGGACGAATTCGCCATGGGATCGTCGAATGAAACCTCGGTTTACGGCAATGCCGTCAACCCCTGGCGGCGCGGCAATGACGACACCGCGCTTACGCCCGGCGGCTCGTCTGGGGGCTCGGCCTCGGCCGTGGCGGCGGATCTGTGTCTGGCGGCGACCGGCACCGATACCGGCGGCTCGATTCGCCAGCCCGCGGCCTTTACCGGCATCACCGGGATCAAGCCGACCTATGGGCGCTGTTCCCGCTGGGGCGTTGTGGCCTTCGCCTCTTCGCTCGATCAGGCCGGGCCGATGACCAAATCGGTGCGCGACGCGGCGATCATGTTGGCTGCCATGTGCAGCCATGACCCCAAGGATTCGACCAGCGTCGATTTCCCGGTGCCCGATTTCGAGGCTGCCTTGACCGGTGATATCAAAGGTAAGGTGATCGGCATTCCGAAAGAATACCGGATGGAAGGCATGCCCGCCGAGATCGAACAGCTTTGGGCCGATGGCACTGCGATGCTCAAGGCTGCGGGCGCCGACATCCGCGATATCAGCCTGCCGCATACCAAATATGCGTTGCCGGCCTATTACGTCATCGCGCCGGCCGAGGCCTCATCCAATCTCGCGCGCTATGACGGGGTGCGCTATGGCCACCGCGCCAAGCTGGCGCAGGGCGATGGCATCACCGAGATGTACGAAAAGACACGTGCCGAGGGCTTTGGTCACGAGGTTCAGCGCCGCGTGATGGTGGGCACCTATGTGCTCTCTGCCGGGTTCTATGACGCCTATTACAACCGCGCCCGCAAGGTGCGCGCGCTGATCAAGCGCGATTTCGAGCAGGCCTTCGAGGCCGGCGTCGATGCGATCCTGACCCCGGCGACGCCAAGTGCGGCCTTTGGCCTGGGCGAGATGAAAGACGCCGATCCGGTGCAGATGTATCTCAACGATGTCTTTACCGTCACCGTCAACCTTGCCGGTCTGCCGGGCATTTCGGTGCCTGCCGGGGTCGACAAGCAGGGGCTGCCACTCGGGTTGCAACTGATCGGGCGCCCCTGGGAAGAGGGGGATCTGCTCAACACTGCCTATGCGTTGGAAGAGGCTGCGGGATTTGTGGCCAAACCCGGCAAATGGTGGTAAACCCGCCCGCAAAACAGCTTATGGCAGGAAATTGCAGATGCGTTTGATCCTTGGCACGCTTGCCCTTGCGGCCCTTACGGCCTGTGCGCCCGCAGTGCCCGATAGCGGCGCGGGCGTCGGCTTTAACGATTACAGTCAATACCAACGCGAAAAGGCCGCGCGCGAGGCCGCCCTGGCAGGCAATGCCCTGCCGGCGCCAAATGCTGTCTCCTCGGAGCCTTTGGGCGCGGTGCCCCCCGCCGCCGGAAGCAGCGCGACGACGCAACCGGGCGCAGATGTTGCCGCCGATGCGCGCGCAGCCCTTGCGGCCACCGCCGCCAATTCCGGTCAGCCGGTGCTTCAGGCCAGCCCGTCAAACCCGGCACCAGAAGGCATCATGAATTCCGTCGGCATTTCGCGCGAGAACAGTTTCGAGGCGGTCGGCGCGCAGCGCTCGATCGAGGATGACGCCTCGCGGATCGCGCAGAACCGCGCCCAATATCAGGTGATCGCCCCCGAGGCCGTTGGCAATCGCCCCGGCGATGTTGGCCCCAACATCGTGGCCTATGCGCTTGCCACCAAGCATCCGGTCGGAACCCCGGTCCATCGTCGTGTCGGGATCAACAAGGCCAGCAAATTCGAGCGCAATTGCGCCGAATATGCCTCGCCGGATCTGGCACAGCTTGAGTTTCTCAAGCGCGGCGGCCCCGAACGCGACCGCCTTGGCCTCGATCCTGATGGCGACGGCTATGCCTGCGCCTGGACCCCGGTGCCCTTCCGCAAGGCGGTTGGCCGGTAAAGGGGCGGGGCGTGGGTTTCACCCACCCTACGTGCAGATGGCGGGCCTCGCCGAATTTTGGCGCGCGGCGGAGGGGCGCCTTGCCCGATATGATCGTGCTGCATTACACCGCGATGCAGAGCGCGCGCGCGGCGCTTGAGCGGCTCTGTGATCCCGGCGCTGAGGTGTCGGCGCATTACCTGATCTCTGAGTGCGGCGAGATTTGGCAGATGGTCGGGGAAGATCAGCGCGCCTGGCATGCGGGGGCGGGCCAATGGGGCGCGGTCAGCGATGTGAATTCGCGCTCGATCGGGATCGAGTTGGCCAATACCGGCGCGCATCCTTTCCCGGAGCCGCAGATGCAGGCGCTGGAAGGGCTCATGCACGCGATCATGGCACGCTGGAGCATTCCGCCCGAGCGGGTGATTGCCCATTCCGACATGGCGCCTCTGCGCAAGTTTGACCCCGGAGCGCGGTTTGACTGGCGCAGGTTGGCGCGGGGTGGCCTGTCGGTCTGGCCCGGGCAAGCGCTGCCCGAGGCTGAAACCGGGGCAGGGGCGTTTCTTGCCGCTGCCGAACGCTTTGGCTATGCACCGGGTGGGGCGGATGATCTTGAGCCGATCCTGAGCGCCTTTCGCCTGCGCTTTCGCCCTAACGCCATTGGCCCGCTGGCGGCGGATGATTGCGGGGCGATTGAGGCGCTTGCCGCACGCTTCCCCGTTGACCGCGCGCGCCCGACCGCCTAAGTCAGCGAGGCGCGGAGGGCCGGATGGCCGCGGGGCCGAAAGGTGTCGAGGAAAGTCCGGACTCCACAAGACAACGGTGCCGGGTAACGCCCGGCTGGGGTAACCCAAGGGAAAGCGCCACAGAAATGATACCGCCCGTCGCACCTGCGGCTCGCCAAGGGAGACTGCGCACGGGTAAGGGTGAAACGGTGGGGTAAGAGCCCACCGCGGGACGGGCAACCGAACCGGCACGGCAAGCCCCACCGGGAGCAATGCCAAATAGGGACCGCGCGCGGGGCAGGTCGGGCAACCGATACCGTCCGCAGGCACGTCTTGGCCCAGTGGTCCGGGTTGGCAGCTAGAGGGGCGTTGGCAACAGCGTCTCAAGATGAATGGTCATCCAAGGGGGGCAACCCTCTGGACAAAATCCGGCTTACAGGCCCTCCGCGCAAATTGCGGCCTCGGTGATTTTCAAGAATTGAGCGCCTTCGGCGCGCGTTTAGCGTTATGAATGAGGGGCTTTGCCCCTCAAACTCCCCAGGATATTTTCAGGCCAGAAGAAACCGGGCTATGGTGTGATGCTGGCCGGGCTATGCTCGTCGGGAATGTCTGGGGGTTTGGCCGATTGCGCGCGCCCCCTTTTCAAACCGTTCTCATGGGCTAAAAACAGGACATGCCGTATGAATGGACATCATCGCAGGACACGTCAGAGACCAAGCTGGTGCTTTGGCCGCACCGATCCCTGTCGCGGCGCGGGTTTGCGGCCTTTGTGCTGGCCACCTTTACGCTGATCACCATTCCGCTTTATCCGCTGCTGGGGACGGTTGTTCTCTGGGGGTTGCTGCCGTTCCTGATGCTGACGCTGGCGGGGGTCTGGTGGGGGCTTGAGCAGTCCTATCGCAGTGCCAGGATCACCGAGGTGCTAGAGATCGGGCCGGAGACGGTGCATCTGGAGCGCACCAATCCGCGCGGCGATGTGCAGGACTGGGATTGCAACCGCTATTGGGTCAAGGCGAGCATGCACCCCTCAGGCGGGCCGGTCGCGCATTATATCACCCTCAAGGGCAAGGGCCGCGAGGTCGAGATCGGGGCGTTCCTGTCCGAGGGCGAGCGCAAGGTGCTTTACGACGAATTGAGCGATGCCCTGCGCCCGCCACGGCCAATGACGGGTTAGGCGAGGCGGTCTTTGACCTGCGGGCCGACCGTGCCGAAATCCATCTGTCCGGCGTGACGCTCTTTGAGCTTGCCCATGATCTTGCCCATATCGCGGATCGTGGTGGCGCCGACATCGCTTATGGCCTTGTCGATCGCAGCGGCGACTTCAGCGTCGTCAAGCTGGCGTGGCAGGAATTCTTCGATCACCTCTATCTCGCTGCGCTCGCGTTCAGCCAGATCAAGGCGACCGCCCTCTTCATAGGCGCGCGCACTTTCGTTGCGCTGCTTGGTCATCTTGGCCAGAATCGCCATGATTTCGGGGGTGCCAACGCAGGTGGCGCCATCGACGCCGCGCCCGGCGATCTCTTGATCCTTGATCGCCGCGCTGATCAACCGCAGCGTCGCAAGGCGCGCCGCGTCCTTGTCTTTCATCGCCTGTTTAAGGGCCTGAGTGATGCGATCCCGCAGTTCCATTCCGTTCCATCCCATGGTTTGTCACAAGTCCCTCAGACTATCCAAAGCGGGCGGCATAGGCAACTGTTGACCGACAGGCGCGGGGGGCTGGTATTCGCCGGTAAACTGGGCCATCTAGTGCCTTGACCCGGCCCGGACCCCCCCTTAGGTTCGCGCCAATTTGCACATATCCGGAGAATCCCTGTCATGGCCCACGCGCCCCAGACCCGCCCGACCGCCTGCCTGGCCCTTGCGGATGGGACGCTGTTTTATGGCCATGGGTTCGGCGCCACTGGCGACACCACGGCAGAGCTGTGTTTCAATACCGCCATGACCGGCTATCAGGAGATCATGACAGACCCGTCCTATGCCGGGCAGATCGTGACCTTTACCTTTCCTCATATCGGCAATACCGGCGTCAATTCCGAGGATGACGAAACCGCCGATCCGGTGGCCGAAGGCATGGTCGTGAAGTGGGACCCGACGCAGCCCAGCAACTGGCGCGCGCAGGAACATCTGGCCGAATGGCTGGCGCGGCGTGGTCGTATTGCCATTGGCGGCATCGACACGCGCCGCCTCACACGCGCGATCCGCCAGCAGGGTGCGCCGCATGCCACCCTTGCGCATGACCCCGAGGGAAATTTCGACACTGCCGCTCTGGTCGCCAAGGCGCGGGCCTTTGCCGGGCTTGAGGGGATGGACCTGGCCAGGACGGTCACCTGTGCGCAATCCTATCGCTGGGATGAAATGCGGTGGGCCTGGCCCGACGGCTACACCCGTCAGACCGAGGCCCGCCACAAGGTGGTTGCGATCGATTACGGCGCCAAACGCAATATCCTGCGCTGTCTGGCAAGTGCCGGTTGCGAGGTGACGGTCCTGCCCGCCACCGCCACCGCCGAAGAGGTTCTGGCGCATGGTCCTGACGGTGTGTTCCTGTCCAACGGCCCCGGCGATCCGGCGGCCACGGGGGCCTATGCCGTGCCGATGATCCGCGGGGTTCTTGACTCTGGCCTGCCGATGTTCGGGATTTGCCTTGGGCACCAGATGCTTGCCCTGGCGCTTGGGGCGCAAACCGTCAAGATGAACCACGGCCACCACGGCGCCAACCACCCGGTCAAGGATATCGAGACGGGCAAGGTCGAGATCACCTCGATGAACCACGGTTTTGCGGTCGATAGTCAGAGCCTGCCGTCGGGAGTTGCCGAAACCCATGTGTCGCTGTTTGACGGGTCTAACTGTGGCATCCGCATGATGGACCGCCCGGTGTTTTCGGTTCAGCATCACCCCGAGGCAAGCCCTGGTCCGCAGGACAGCTTTTACCTGTTCGAGCGGTTTGCGGCCTCAATGGCTGGTTAATTACCGTTTAAAAACAGTTTATTTTAACCCGTTGTTAACCTGTTGTTAAAGCATCGTTAACCAACAGTGCGCTAGATTCATCCTCGCAAGATGGGGAAGGAAGGCGGCATGGGTATCTCTGAGCTGAGGCACGTCAATGCGCAGGATTGGGGACACCCTGTACAGGTAAGCCCCTTGTCACGAGAATTGGTGCGTACCGGCACGATCACCAAATCGGACGCGGCACTTGCGGAAATGGTCAGCCGACATTGCGATACCTCGATGGATCGCATACTTCAGGCCGAGGGGCTGGCTGGTGAAGACGATCTGTTGCGCGCGCATGCCCGGCGCTTTGCCACGCGGCGCCTGTCGGACCGCGAGCTTGGCCATGCCAAGGCGATCGAGACCGGACTTGATCCGCGCATCTTGCTGAAACACGGCGCAATGGTTCTTGAGGGGCAAAAGGGCAAGCCTGTCATTGCCTCCGGCTCTCCCGACAGTCTTGAGGCGCTGCGCCAGATCATGCCCGAGCCCCTGCACAGGGCGCCTACGGTCGTGGCACCGCGGCGCGCGCTACAGGACCGGGTGGCGAACGATCATCGTGAGCACCTGCGGCTGATGGCTGAGGCCCGCGTGCCGGAAATCGAGAGCTGCCGCACATGGGGCGGCACATTCGCACGGCGCCTGCGGTTCACACTGGCGATGATCGCCATCGTTGCGGTCCTCACTCTCGCCTTTCCGGTGGCGGTGTTCGGGGTGTTTGCGCTCTGGGCCTGTTTTACGCTTCTGGTTTCGGCCGGGATGAAAACTGCGGCTTTTATCGCCCATATGGCCCATGACACCGACCGGCAGGATGTGCCGCAGAGCCCCAAGGCGCCGCTGCCCAAGGTGTCGATCCTTGTGCCGCTCTTTCGCGAGACCGAGATTGCCCATGCCCTTATTGCGCGGCTGAGCCGTCTGACATACCCCAAATGCCTTCTCGATGTCATTCTGGTGCTCGAGGAAGAAGACGAGCTGACGCAACAGACGCTGGCCGAGATCGACCTTCCGCCTTGGGTGCGGCCGGTGATTGTGCCTGATGGCAAACCCCGCACCAAACCCCGCGCGATGAACTATGCGCTTGATTTCTGTCAGGGCGATATCATCGGCATTTTCGACGCCGAAGATGCCCCCGACCCGGATCAGATCACCGTGGTGGCCCGCAGATTTCAGCAGGTGCCAAACGATGTGGCCTGTCTTCAGGGCGTGCTGGATTACTATAACCCGCGGCAAAACTGGCTGGCGCGGTGTTTTACCATCGAATATGCCACCTGGTTCCGGGTCATGTTGCCGGGCATGGCGCGGCTTGGTCTGGCGATTCCGCTTGGCGGAACGACGCTCTATTTTCGCCGCAATGTGCTTGAGAGTATCGGCGGCTGGGATGCCCATAACGTGACCGAGGATGCCGATCTTGGCTTTCGGCTTGCGCGTCATGGCTATCGGACCGAAATGGTCAATACGGTGACCGAAGAAGAGGCCAACTGTCGCCCCTGGCCCTGGATCAAACAGCGGTCGCGGTGGCTAAAGGGCTATATGACCACCTATCTGGTGCATATGCGCAAGCCGAGGCTGCTTTACCAACAATTGGGGCCCTGGAAATTCTGGGGGTTTCAGGCGCATTTCGTTTCGGCCCTGTCGCAATTCCTGCTGGCGCCGTTTCTGTGGTCGTTCTGGCTTGTGCTTCTGGGGCTGCCGCATCCGCTTGATCCGGTCCTGGGCCGGGCCACGCTTATCGCAATCGGCAGTCTGTTCCTGATGGTCGAGGCGCTCAATATCACGGTGCATGTGATCGCGGTTTCGGGGCGCAAACACCGACATCTCATGGCCTGGGCGCCGAGCATGCACTTTTATGCCCCACTTGGGGCGATTGCCGCCTACAAGGCGCTCTATGAACTGGTGCTGAAACCGTTTTACTGGGACAAGACGGCCCATGGCCTGTCGATCGCCGCCGGGGGCACACGCACCTCAGGCGGTGGATTTGACCTCGCCGGAGTCAAGCTTGAGCCGAGTCACGAAGGCCTTTGAAATATGCTTGCGCAGGGCCTCGCTTGCGGCCTCGCTGTTGCGCGCCTCGATTGCGCTGACAATTGCATCGTGTTCTTGCAGCGCATCCTCGTCGCGCCCCTCCGCCGCCAGTGACGTGGTGGCCAGGAGCGCCATCGAGCGATGCACAAGGTCGAGCTGTTTCACCAGAAACCGGTTATGCGAGGCAAGATGGATCTGCTTGTGAAACCGCCGGTTGGCGCGCGCCAGGTCTGCGGGTTTGCCCAAAAGCGCGCGGTCATCCTCGACCATGTCGCGCAGAACGCGGACCTCTTCGGCAGTGGCATGACGCGCCGCGAGACTGGCCGCCAGCCCCTCAAGTTCGGCGCGCACGACGTAAAGCTCTGCAAGCTGGTTATAATCCAGCGACGCCACGATAAGGCTGCGCCCGTCGCGGGTCAGCATGGATTGCGTTTCCAGCCGTTGTAGCGCCTCGCGGATCGGCGTGCGCGACACACCAAAGCGATCCGCCAGATCGCTTTCCACAAGCCGGTCGCCGGGTTTGAAAATGCCTACGTCAATCGCCTCGAGGATAAGCGAATAGGCGTCGGTCGGCTGGGGTTTCATCGGCTTGTCCGTTTGGGTCAGGTCTTTCATTGCAAGACCTTACGCGCGCTTTGCCCGAAGGATCAAGCCTTGGCAGATTGCGCCCTTTGTCGCGCCGCCCTATGGTGCGCCCATGCCAAAGCCGTATTTCAGCCATGTCACCGCTTGGGTCTTTGATCTGGACAACACGCTCTATCCGCCCGCTGCGCGGCTGTTTGACCAGATCGAGACGCGGATGACCCAATATGTGATGGATACCCTGCGCGTGCCCCGCGCCGAGGCGGATCAATTGCGCCATCAGTATTGGCGCGATCATGGCACCACCCTGGCGGGGTTAATGCGGCTGCATGATATTGATCCGGGGCCTTACCTTGATCATGTCCACGACATCTCGCTTGATCATCTGGAGGCCGACGCCGAACTTGCCGCGCGCATCCGGGCGCTGCCGGGGCGCAAGATTGTCTATACCAACGGCTGTGGCCCCTACGCCGAGCGAGTGATTGAGCGGCGCGGGCTAAGCGGCGCGTTCGATGCGGTCTATGGCGTCGAGCACGCCGGGTTTCTTCCCAAACCCGAGACCGGGGCCTTTGCCGCCATTTTCGCGCGTGACGGGACCTGCCCCGAAACCGCCGCGATGTTCGAGGATGATCCGCGCAATCTGGCGGCGCCTCACGCTCTGGGGATGCGCACCGTTCATGTCGCGCCCGAGCGTCTTGAGGCGGCGCATATCCATCATCACACCGATGATCTGAGCGGGTTTCTGGCGCGACTGGTCTGACGGCCTGCTGCGGCAAAATGATGCTTGGTCTGTTGGGCGTGACATCCTATCAAAAGAGTTGAACAAAAGCGCAAAAAAGGATGGCCATGACCCAGAATTCCAAGCCCCCCGCAAACCAGCCGCCACGCGACCCGGATGCCGCCGCCGTGGTGCCGATCCTGCTTGGCGTGGTGATTTTTCTGGCGCTCTGGGGCGGCAGTATTGCGCTTTGGGGTGTTCCGGGTCTTTATATCCCGGCGCTGGTGATGGTGCCGGTGATCTGGGTGGCGTTGCTGCTGATTTCACGCGGCTAGGGCCGGGGTCGCAATGACGAAAGGGCGCGCGGATGCAAGACTTTGATATTGTCGTTTCGGGCGGGGGCGTGGCCGGGCTTACGGCGGCGGCCGTCTTCGGCAAGGCGGGCTTCTCGGTGCTTTGCGTCGATCCCAGCCCGCCGATCACGACGCGTGCCGCGCCCGGCTCTGATCTGCGCACCACCGCCTTTTTGCAACCGGCACAGGCGCTTCTGGATCGCGCGGGCCTCTGGGCGCGGCTTGCTCCGTTTGCGTCTGAGCTTGAGGTGATGCGGATTGTCGATGCCGGCGGCGAGACACCGGAGCCGCGCATCACCAAGGAATTCAACGCCTCCGATATCTCGGAGCGCCCGTTTGGCTGGAACCTGCCGAACTGGCTTTTGCGGCGAGAAATGGTGGACCATCTCGATAGTCTCGCGAATGTCACGTTCCGCCCCGGCACCGGCACCACGACGCTTTTCACCCGCGAGGGCGAGGCGCGTGTCGGGCTAAGCGATGGCACCCGCGTGCGCGCCCGCCTTGTGATTGCCGCCGACGGGCGCAATTCGTCGATCCGTCAGGCTGCCGGGATCGAGGTGAAAACAACGCGCTACGGGCAAAAGGCGCTTGCCTTTGCGGTGACGCACCCGATCCCGCATGCCAATGTATCGACCGAAATCCACCGCTCGGGCGGGCCGTTCACACTGGTGCCGCTGCCCGATCACGAGGGGCGGCCGTCCTCTGCGGTGGTCTGGATGGAAGAGGGTTCCGAGGTGGCGCGTCTGGCCGATTTGCCCGAGGCCGAATTCGAGGCCGAAATGAACATTCGCTCGTGCCACCTGTTTGGCCCGCTCACGCTGGCCTCGCGGCGCACGGTCTGGCCGATCATAAGCCAGATCGCAGAGCGTCTTTACGGTGAACGGGTGGCGCTTGTGGCCGAGGCCGCCCATGTGGTGCCCCCCATCGGCGCGCAGGGGCTGAATATGTCCCTGGGCGATATGCGGGTGCTGCTGGAATTGGCCGAGGCCGCGCCGGAGCGGCTTGGCGACCGGCAGATGCTGGAAACCTATCACCGCCGCCGCCACATGGAGATCAGGGCACGGGTGACGGGAATCGACCTTTTGAATCGCGCCTCAATGATGCGCGCGCGCCCCTTGCGGGATGCGCGCGCCATGGGGCTGAACGCGATTTACTCGCTGGCCCCGGTACGCAAGACGCTGATGCAACTGGGCCTTGGCGCGCGCGGTTAAAGCACCCTGTCCATGACCGTTTGCAAGCGGCCAAGGGCGGCGGGCACATCATAAAGCTTGTCCAGACCGAACAGGCCAAGTCGGAAGGTTCTGAACCCCTCGGGTTCGTTACACTGAAGCGGCACGCCGGCTGCGATCTGCATACCTTCGGCGGCGAATTTCTTGCCGTTCTGGATGTCGGGGTCGTCGGTATAGGCCACCACCACACCCGGCGCGCCAAAGCCCTCTGCGGCGACCGATTTGACGCCCTTTTCGGCCAGCATCGCGCGCACGCCATTGCCAAGCTCCCATTGCGCGGCGCGCAGCTTTTCAAAGCCATAATCGCGGGTCTCGACCATGGTGTCACGAAACGCCCGAAGCGCATCCGTCGGCATGGTGGCGTGATAGGCATGCCCGCCATTCTCATAGGCCTGCATGATGGCATGCCACTTCTTGAGATCGAGCGCAAAGCTGTCTGAGGTGGTGCCTCCCATCCGCTCGACCGCGCGGGCCGACATCATCACGAGGCCCGCAGAGGGCGAGGCCGACCAGCCCTTTTGCGGCGCCGAAATCAGCACATCGACGCCTGTGGCCTTCATATCGACCCAGGCACAACCCGAGGCAATGCAATCGAGCACAAAAAGCGCGCCGACCTCATGCGCGGCACTGGCGAGCGCCGTGATATAGTCATCCGGCAGGATCACCCCGGCCGAAGTTTCCACATGCGGCGCAAACACCACATCGGGCCTGGCCTCGCGGATTTTCGCGGTGACCTCGTCAATCGGCGCCGGGGCAAACGGGGCGACGGTGCCATTGCCGGTCTGGCGCGCCATGCAAACGGTGGTCTCTGCGGCAAAACCGCCGGCCTCGAAAATCTGGGTCCAGCGATAGGAAAACCAGCCATTGCGCACGATCAGGGCATGTGCATCGTGGCCAAACTGACGGGCCACGGATTCCATCCCGTAAGAGCCGCCGCCGGGCACAAGCGCCACCGCATCGGCGTTGTAAACCTCTTTCAGCATGGATGAGATGTCGCGCATAACATCCTGAAAAGACGCGGACATATGGTTAAGGGAGCGATCCGTGAAGACAACTGAATATTCCAGCAAGCCATCGGGGTCGATCGTGTCGAGAAGGGCGGTCATCAAGCTATCTCCTGTTCGTTTGGCCTAGGGCTAACCTGCCCTCATGGTTTGGGCAAGTCTACTCTATCCTGTCGCAGGCCGGGCCTTGTTTGCGCCACATTTTCGACGTATTCCGAAAAGGTAGATTATAAGGTTTGAATAAATTCGGGCGTAAGACCTGAAAACTTGAGGCAGATAAGGGAAGATATGGCCGATACAACGCTGTTGTTGAACGGTTTCAGCATCATTGGCGATCCACAGACCAACACGAACGCCAGCAAGGGCGGTAATTTGCTGATCCATGATGGCACTGCTATTTTTGAAGTTAGCGATATCATCGTGTTTCAGGTTGAAGGGGCCAATGCTGACGGTTCGCTGAACGGAGATTCAGTCATTACCGGCGTAATTGTCTACGACAATGCCTCGGACTATTTCAACGAAGTGGCGAAATACACCTATTCCGCCTCGCCGGGCGGTGGCGCGGAAATTGACCTTGGGCGTAACAATATGGGTGACCGGTATCTTGAATTTGATGCCACATCGCTCGTATCGACCGATTCTGGCGCACCTCAATTGGGCGACATGGCCGTGGTGGCCGGGGTTGATATTCTGGGCACGCTCGCATCCACAAGCGGGCCGCTGGTGATCCCCACCAACGAAAATATCGACCTCGACGGTGATGGAATTATTTCCGGAAACGAGGTTGCGGATGGAATTTTCTCTAGTGATATCAATATTTTGGCGGAAAACCTTATTGTCTGTTTTGCGGCGGGCACCTTGATTGAAACCGCCGCCGGGCCTCAGCCGGTCGAGGCCCTGCGCCGTGGCGACATGGTCAATACGCTGGACGCGGGACCGCAACCGATCCGCTGGATCGGGGGCACGACGGTCTCGGGCCTTCGTGCGAATGCACCTGTTCATTTCCGACGCGGGACGATCGGTAATCTGCGCGACCTCTGGGTGTCGCAGAACCACCGCATTCTGGTGACCGGTGCCAAGGCCGAGTTGTTGTTTGGCGAGGCGCAGGTTCTGGTGGCGGCAAAACATCTGGTCAACGACAGCACGATTCGTATCGTGCCTTGCGAAACGGTGTCTTACTGGCATTTCCTCTGTGACAGCCATCAGATCGTCTTTGCCGAGGCGACCCCGGTCGAAAGCCTCTATCCCGGTCAGCAATCCCTCAAGGCAGTCACCCCGGTTGAGCGCGATGAAATCATTGCGCTTTTTCCCGATCTGGGTGCGCAGGACTGTGACTATGACATGTCACGCTATACGCTCAAGCGGTTCGAGGCAGACGCGATGCGGCTTATGGCCTAGCCAATCGGTCCGGGGCGGCGTTCCTCGCTTAAAAGCACGTTGGCTTCTACATCCCCGACGCCCGGCAACATCATGATCCTGCGCCGCAAAACCCGTTCGAAATCCGAAATGTCGCGGGCCACGACCCGCAGGCGATAATCGAAAAGCCCAAGGATATGCTCGACGCTCTGCACCTCGGGAATGGCCGATACCACGCGCTCGAAATCCTCAAGGCTGACGCGGCCCTTGGTGGCAAGCTTGACGCCAAGAAAGACGGTCACGCCAAAACCCAGCTTTTCGTGATCCAGATCGAGCCGCTGGCCCTTGATTGCGCCGCTGTCGTACAGACGGCGAATGCGCCGCCAGGTGGCGGGCTGTGACAGGCCAAGCTTGCGCCCGAGGGCGCTTGCGCTGATCGTGGCGTCTTGCGTCAGGGCGCGCAGGATAAGGCGGTCGGTTGTATCAAGCTCGATCATAGCGGCAGCCCCTCATCGGATTTGATCCGTGCGACATGCATCAGCGCCTCGATATCGGCGATATGGGGCAGGGTCAGGATGGCGCTTCGATAGATCTGTTGATAATGCGCCATGTCACGCGCAATCACCGAAAGCCGCAGATCGACGCGACCAAGAAACGTTTGAATTTCAACCACATCCGGTACGTCCCTCGCGGCCTGCATGAACTCGTCAAAGGCGCGCGGTTGGGTTTTGTCCAGCGTGATGCGCAGGGATACCTCAACCTCATAGCCAAGCGCGCGCCAATCAATCACCGCGCGGTTGGCGCGGATCACGCCCGAGGCCTGCATCTTGTCCAGACGCCGCGCGCAGGTGGCGGGGGTGACCCCCGCCAGCTCTGCCAGATCGGCCGGGCCGAGCATCGGGTCGTGCTGATAGTGGCGCAGAATACGACGATCGGTGTCGTCAAGCATGAAATTATACCTAAATCTGAGTTTCGCGAATGATTAACACGTAGATGCGCGAAATAGAATGGTTTTTGTCCGAAGTTTCGGCGTCCAGCCCCTATCCTGCACCCAGACCACTCAAAAAGGAGAACGCCATGCGCGTCTATTATGATCGTGACTGCGATATCAACCTCATCAAAGACAAGAAAGTCGCCATTCTCGGCTATGGCAGCCAGGGCCACGCCCATGCGCTGAACCTGCGGGATTCGGGCGCGAAGAACCTTGTCGTCGCCCTGCGCGAAGGCTCGAAAAGTGCCAAAAAGGCCGAGGGTGAAGGCCTGACCGTCATGGGCATCGCCGAAGCGGCGGCCTGGTGTGACGTGATCATGTTTACCATGCCCGACGAATTGCAGGCCGAAACCTATAAGAAATACGTGCATGACAACATCAAGCCCGGCGCGGCGATTGCCTTCGCCCATGGTCTGAACGTGCATTTCGGCCTGATCGAGCCGAAAGAAGGCGTCGACGTCATCATGATGGCCCCCAAGGGCCCCGGTCACACCGTGCGCGGCGAATATGTCAAAGGCGGCGGCGTGCCCTGCCTTGTGGCGGTTGACACCGATGCCTCTGGCAAGGCGCTTGAAATCGGCCTGAGCTATTGCTCGGCGATTGGTGGCGGGCGCTCGGGTATCATCGAGACCAACTTCCGCGAAGAATGCGAAACCGACCTCTTTGGCGAACAGGCCGTTCTCTGCGGTGGTGTTGTCGAACTGATCCGCATGGGGTTCGAGACGCTGGTCGAGGCGGGTTATGCCCCCGAGATGGCCTATTTCGAATGCCTGCACGAGGTGAAGCTGATCGTCGACCTGATCTATGAAGGCGGCATCGCCAACATGAACTATTCGATCTCCAACACGGCCGAATATGGCGAATATGTCAGCGGGCCGCGGGTTCTGCCCTATGAGCAGACCAAGAAAGAGATGAAAGCGATCCTGCACGACATTCAGACCGGCAAATTTGTGCGTGATTTCATGCAGGAAAACGCGGTCGGTCAGCCGTTTTTCAAAGGCACACGCCGGATGAACGATGCGCATCAGATCGAGGAAGTCGGCGCGAAACTGCGCGGCATGATGCCGTGGATTTCTGCCGGTAAACTGGTCGATCAGGAAAAGAACTAAGCGGGCGTGGGTTTCACCCACCCTACGTAAGTTCGACCTGTAGAGACATGAATTGACCCCGGCCATCGCCGGGGTCATTTCGTCTTAGCCCCTGAAGAAAGCCGCGCGAATGCCTGAGATAACCGGAAAAAGCTGGGTCATGGTCGGCGTGCTCGGGCTTGTCTGGGGCGCGACATTTTTGGTGATTTCGCTGGCGCTTGGCGGCATTACGCCGTTCTGGCTTGCGGCGGCGCGAATTGGTTTTGCGACCGTGCTGATGCTGGCGATCTGGGGATTGCGTGGTTTTCGGTTATTCGACGCCCCGCTTGCAAGCCGTGCTCTCTTCAACCTCATCGTGATCGGCGCCCTGAGCAGCGCGGTGCCCTTCATGTTGCTGAGCTGGGGTTTGCAATCGGTCACCTCGGGGTTTGCCGGCGTGTCGATGGCGGCGGTGGCGCTTATGGTCTTGCCGCTGGCGCATTTCATGGTGCCGGGCGAACGCCTTACGCTGCGCAAGGGCTTGGGTTTTGTGATCGGCTTTTTCGGGGTGGTCTTGCTGATCGGCGGGCAGGCGTTCGAGACGACCGGCAACCCGATGGAGCCGCTTGGCCGTCTCGCCTGTCTTGGGGCGGCGGGGTGTTATGCGCTAAGCTCGGTTCAGATGCGCGGCCTGCCCAGGGTTGATCCGATTGGTCTCAATGCGGTGACCTTGCTGATCGGGGCGGTGATCGTGATCGTGGCGGCCTTTTGGGTTGAGGGGGCGCCGCCCGTGACCGACCGTAACACGGTTCTTATCCTGATCTTTCTTGGTCTGGTGCCAACCGCCGGCGCAAGCCTGTTACGGGTGTTGCTGATCCGCTCGGCGGGGCCGGTGTTCATGTCATTGGTGAATTATCAGGTGCCGGTCTGGTCGGTGATCCTGGGCGCGCTGATCTTGTCAGAGCCGTTACCGCCAAGTCTCTTGCTGGCGCTGTCGTTGATCCTCTGCGGGGTCGCGCTTAGCCAATATGGCGCGCTCAGGCGGCTATTCGGGCGCGGCTGAGACACCATAGGTGGCCGCCTGCCAGAGGCGCAGCGCGGCGCGGGTTTCGGCCACGTCATGCACGCGCAGCATCTGCACCCCCTGCGCCACCCCCGCAAGTGCCACCGCCAGCGAGCCGGGCACACGATCTGCGGCATTTGGCGTCTGGCTCAACTCGCCGATAAAACGCTTGCGCGACGCCCCCAGAAGGATCGGACAGCCAAGCCCATGAAACAGCGACAGGTTTTGCAAAAGCGCAAGGTTATGCGCCTGGGTCTTACCAAAGCCGATGCCCGGATCGGTGATGATCGCCTCGCGCGCAATGCCGAGCCCCACAAGCGCGTCGATCCGCGCCGCGAGCCAGTCGTAGACGTCAAGGATCACATTGTCATAACGCGGGTCACGCTGCATGGTTTCGGGCGTGCCCTGGGCGTGCATGATACAGACCGGCAGGCCATGGCTCGCGGCATAGGGTGCGAGGTCGGGATCAAAGGTAAGCCCGGCCACGTCATTGATAAGATCGGCGCCAGCGGTGTGCGCGGCCTGGGCCACGGCGGCCTTGCGGGTGTCGATCGAGATCGGCGTTGCGATCTGCGCCCGGATTGCGGCAATCACCGGGGCGGTGCGGGCGATCTCATCCTCGATCTCGACCGTGGCCGCGCCGGGACGGGTTGATTCACCACCCACGTCGATCATCGCGGCGCCGTGCTCTGCCATGGCGCGGGCGTGGGCGATGGCGATGGCGGGATCGAAATGCGCGCCACCGTCGGAAAAGCTATCGGGGGTGACATTGAGGATGCCCATGATCTGCGGTGCATCAAACCCGATCCCGGCCAGTGGCGGGCGAGGCACGGTCAGGCGGGCGCGCATATCTTCGGGCAGATTGGCGGCGGGCATCAGGTACGGGCGCGCGTCGCGATGCAGCACCTCGACAGTGTCGAACCAGCACCAGCCCCCGGCAAGGCGCAACGCGTCTGCGGGGCGGGCGTGATCGGTGCGCGCAACCGGGCGAAAATAGGGGCCTGGCATGGTCACAGCCCCGATTGCGCGATGTCCTGAAGGTACACCGCTACAGAGCAGGATGTCGGCGCAGCCTCGCCGATGATCAACAGGTCAGAGGCTTCGACATGGCCCGCAAACCACGCCGCAAGGGCGACCGGATCATCGGTGCTCATGCCTGGCCCGTCGACAGCGTCGAGCACGATTTTCGAGGGCGCCCAGACGCTGATCTGGCCGTTCTTCATCGCCCAGTCAAGCTCGGTCCGTGTGGCAACCACGACACAGCGGTCATCGCGCCCGCCCAGCACCCAGGCGTTTTGTTCCATCGCCAGAAGGTCAACCCGTCGCTGGGTCATGCGGTGGCCGGTCTGCGGTGCGCTGAGGTCGGCGCGCCCGACGCAGAGGATCACCGGCTCGGCACGCGCCGCCAGCTGATCCAGCCAGGCCGCCAGATTGGGCGAGCGGATCGCCGGATTGCTCAGAAACACCACATGAGGATGCAGGGTCGTATCGGCATGCGGGCTGGCGGGTTTGGTGGCAAGGTCATCAACCGAGCGTACGATTTCAACGCCAAGCGCGCCGGGGCCCCGGTCAAGCTTTTCGATGCGTACAAAGGTGCGGACGGCTTGCGGCTCGAACAGGATGCGTTCGGCGATCCGCTCGGCCAGAGTTTCAAGCAGGTTAAGGCGCTCTGCGGCGAGTTCTGCGGCGATGGCCTCGGTGACCTTGTCATAGCTCAGTATGCGGTCGACATCATCCTCAAGCGGATCGGTGACGGGGCGGACCTCGACCACAACGCTGAACGAGATGCGTTGGGTGGTGCCACGCTCGGCCTGAAAGGCGCCAATCTCGACCTCGACCACGTGATCGCGCACCGATATCCGGTCAAGCGGGCCATCGGGCGCGGTGGCATGCGCACGTTCGGAGGGGTGCTCAAAGGCGAGGCGGATTTCATGGCTCATGGCGCGCTCCGGGGTCTTGGGGCGGTCTGTGCCCATGGTGGCGGCATAGCATGCGCACGCCTTGGGGTGAATGGGGGAATGCGACGAATAGGCGGGCGACTACGTCAGGCATGCACGTAGGGTGGGTGAAACCCACGCGGCCCACCTCAGCCGACAGACGTGGATGCCCCCCGAACGAAAACAGGCCCCGGATTTCTCCGGGGCCTGCGTTTTTCATGTTAGCCGAGGCTTAATGCGCATGCACCTTGTCCCAGTCTTCGCGCTTGGGAAGCTGCTCGAAGGTATGTTCGGGCGGCGGCGAGGGTAGGGTCCATTCCAGCGTATCGGCGTATTCGTTCCAATAGTTGTTCTCGGTGATCCGGGCGCCACGCATCAGCGTGTAGATCACGATCCCGAAGAAGAACACGAAGCTGGCGAAGGAAATGAACGCGCCGACCGACGACCAGTAGTTCCAGAAGGCAAACGCCTCGGGATAGTCGATATAGCGGCGCGGCATGCCCTGACGGCCAAGGAAGTGCTGCGGGAAGAACGTGAGGTTCGCCCCGATGAACATCGCCCAGAAGTGAAGCTTGCCAGCCCAGTCGGGGATCATCCGACCAGTCATCTTGCCGAAGTAGAAATAGATCCCGGCGAAGATCGCGAACACGGCCCCAAGGCTCATCACATAGTGGAAGTGCGCGATCACGTAATAGGTATCGTGATAGGCCCGGTCCACAGCCGCCTGGCTAAGAACGATACCGGTCACGCCGCCCACGGTGAACAGGAACAGGAAGCCGAACGCCCAGAGCATCGGCGGCTTGAACTCGATCGAGCCGCCCCACATGGTGGCAATCCAGCTGAACACTTTCACGCCGGTTGGCACCGCGATCACCATCGTGGCCAGCATGAAATAGCTCTGCTGGGTCAGTGACATGCCGACTGTGTACATGTGGTGCGCCCAGACGACAAAGCCAAGAACGCCAATCGCGATCAGCGCCCAGACCATCGGCAGATAGCCAAAGATCGGCTTGCGCGAGAAGGTGGCGATCACGTGGCTGATGATACCAAAGCCCGGAAGGATGATGATATACACCTCGGGATGGCCAAAGAACCACAGGATATGCTGATAGAGGATCGGGTCGCCGCCACCGGCAGGATCAAAGAACGTCGTGCCAAAGTTGCGGTCGGTCAGCAGCATGGTGATCGCACCCGCCAGAACCGGCAGCGACAGCAGGATCAGCCACGCGGTGACAAAGATCGACCAGGCAAACAGCGGAACCTTGAACAGGGTCATGCCCGGTGCGCGCATGTTCAGGAAGGTGGTGATCATGTTGATCGCGCCCAGAATCGAGCTTGCGCCCGAGACGTGCACGGCAAAGATCGCCAGATCCATCGACATGCCGGCTTCATTGCTCGACAGCGGCGGGTAAAGCACCCAGCCAACGCCCGACCCAAGCTGGCCATTGCCGCCCGGCGCCAGAAGCGAGGCCACACCCAAAGAGGTGCCTGCAACATAAAGCCAGAATGACAGGTTGTTCATCCGCGGGAAGGCCATGTCCGGCGCGCCGATTTGCAGCGGCATGAAATAGTTGCCAAAGCCGCCGAAAAGCGCAGGAATCACGACGAAGAACATCATCAAGACACCATGATAGGTGATCATGACGTTCCACAGGTGACCGTTTGGCGTACAATCCGCCGTGGCCTGAGCGATAAAACGCGCACCTTCAAGGCACATGTATTGAACGCCCGGCTCCATGAGTTCCATCCGCATGTAAACGGTGAAAAGAACCGAAATCAGGCCGACGATTGCCGAAACGACCAGGTAAAGGATGCCGATATCCTTGTGGTTCGTGGACATGAACCACCGGGTGAAAAACCCGCGCTGATCTTCGTGCTCGTGGCCGTGAATGGCTGCATCTGCCATTGTTTGCCTCCTGCTGGTGTGTTGCCAGGCGTGACGTGAGAGCCAGTCTCACACGCCTGTGATCCCTTTAGGTTTTAGAGCGGATGCCCGGGCGCGGCAATGCGCGAAATTGATCCAGATCAAAGAATTTTGTCGCACCCCTTGCGGATTGGCACCACAGACCCTTGCAACGGGGGCAGGGGCGGCCTGGCACCTGCGATTATGCACGCCACCGGGTGAATCGCCGGTTAAAATCAGGAAATCTGCCCTTGGTGTGGAACGTCGCACATCTTTGACTCGGCGTAGCGAAGCTCCAGACTCAAACCGCGTTGGTCTGTCAGGCACTATTGGCCCGAATTTCGGGCATTTCTGACCCAGACCGGACCTTCATCACGGCTTGCGCCAAGCTCGGCAATGCGGACAAAGTGGACATTTGACTTATGTAGATTAGGGACTAGCGTGCCCACGCAAGACGAGCAATCCACCAACCGACGCCAATAACAACGCCAATCAACAGCCATTTGAGAAATGCACGCCTCTTGAGCGCTTTATGGAGCCAATCAATAAGCGAGTCTAAGAGTATTTCCATGCTTGTCCGCAGTTTCTCAATCACAATACTATGTATGGAATGATTGTTGGAAATTCAACTTAGCTGTTGAAAGGGTTCATATCAGTAATGTGATGGTTTCAGCCGGACAAAAAACAGATACCTGGGTACGAGTGGAAGCTCGGCGGACGAACAAGGATATGGGTTACCAACTCGCATTCAACAATAGTATCTCCCGATAAATCATAATTTGCAAGGTAGGCAACCATATGGGCAAATCGTTAGATCGTGCCATGATCCCTGTGTTGTGCTTTTTAGCGAGCACTTTTCCAGTCTTGTCTCAGCCCACGCACAGCTCTGACGGGCAACCTTTGTTTGGCATAATGGATGTCGCAGAGTTTGGCCCCTTTGACATACCCGCAGAACTTCCGCGCCGTCCGAATAATTGGCGAAAGTTCAACTTGAAGTATTATGAATATCAGACCTACTATGTCCACCAGCAGGATAACTTCTACAAAGTGTATCCTATTTTCAGAATTGGTGTTCGTCAGAAGTATTCAAAAAGCGGCAAAGGCTTTGCCGTGCCAATCATAATGCGCATCGATTCGCGCAGGATCAAGCCCAAGCAGTGGGGAACCAACGACATAGGATTGATGCGGAGTAGAAGAATTACCTTAGGCAATGATTATCCGGTATCGGGCAGAGTTCACGCAAAGCGGAATCGTTCGTCGATCGTTAAGATGGCGAAGGAGGTGTTGGAAAAAACCGTTTGCTCTGGCGGCACAGTAACAGAGGATCACAGTGATGGTTCGTTCGCCACTTCCTACAATGGTAAAACCCGAAACTATCAAGGCATCAAAATTTCGGCAGGTTGGGTCATCAAGTACCGCTGCTCTAGATGGCGCGCTAGATGACAAGGCCACTGTCACCCAGACAGGACAAGCATGCTCGATCACCACGCAAAATTCAATCAAGAGTCTGGCTATTTTTATAGACTTTATTTGAGGCTGCGGTGAACATTACAACGTTGTATCCACAAACGGCTCTAACTAACTGGAGAAAGAAATGCGTGTGTCGTCGAAAAAATTTGGTGTAATTTCGTTGGTTTTATGCTTGACCCTGTCGGCCTGTGGCGGATCATCGTCCGGAACAGGTTTGGCATCCGATGGTTTCAGCGAAACACGTAGCAATGGTGCTAAAATCATCGTGGACGGCACCCCAATTAACTGGCTTGTCACTCGTGGATTGAAACATAGCTCCGGCGCAGATGCAGCGCTATTTCTCTTTTTTGAAAAGAACACAAACAGTCCAGCAATGAATACATCTCTTTCCATTCCACAACGCGTTGCTTTGGCCGAGAAAGCCGTTTCAGCCCATCCAAAATGTGAATGGGTTGGATATGATTCCGCATTTCATAAAAGCTTGGCTGGCAACACCGGTCGGCCTAAGAGCGAATTATGGGTGCCGGTCAAATGTTAGGTAGCGCTGGATCTTCTACAATAACTTGAGGGAGCGGAGGCTCTTTGATGTTTCTAGTGGTAAGGTCTAATTCCATTCTAGCGTGAATTCACTTTCACCCGTGGTCCGCTTCGGGCTCTTTCCACACCTTCGCTGCGATCCGCGCAAACGGCAGCTTTGCCGTTTTTCGCAGTTTTGGACCAGTATCGTGACATGAAAGTCAAAGCTCTCTGACGCTCAAGCCTTGGACATCCAATTCGGCAGGCAGGGTCCAGCCGACCCAGGCGCTGTTTTACGGCCTCTTGTGGCGATCACCCGAACGCGAAAGCGCCGCGCAAATCGGGTTTGCGCGACGCTTTGCAGTGTTGGTCGAGAGGCGGCTTATTCCGAGAAGGTCGCCAGATAGGCGGCAACATCGTCGGCCCCCTTGCGCAGCTTGAAGGTCATTTTTGAACGGCTGCCCAGGTATTCCTTGGGATCTGTAATAAAGGCGGCCAGCTCTGTCTCGTCCCAGACAAGCCCTTCTTCGCCTTTGGCGGCCAGACCGTCAGAATACTTGAAGCCGTCGAAAGACCCCGCAGTGCGGCCAATCACGCCATAAAGATTGGGGCCGGTCTTGCCGCCCTTCACGATCGTTTCGCTGTCGGAGGCGATCATGTGGCAGGCCTTGCATTTTCTGAATTCCTTTTCGCCTTTTTCGGCGTCGCCCTCGGCGAAGGCGGGAAGGCTTAGTGCGATAAGCGTGGCGGAAGCTGCAAGAATGGTCTTCATAAGATACCTCATTAGCGGTTTGGTCTATCCGTGGCTCTAAGCATAGCCCGGCAACAGGGGCTTGCAACCTCGAAGTTTGAAATCGGCGGCAGGTCGCGCCGTCAAAAAAACCGACCAAAGCAGCGCTGCAAGGCGACATCCAGATCATCCATCGCCACCGGCAGGCCAAGATCCACAAGGCTCGTGACACCATGTTCGGTGATGCCGCAGGGCACGATGCCGGTGAAATGGTCCAGATCCGGCTCGACATTGATCGAGATGCCGTGAAAACTCACCCATTTGCGCAGCCGGATGCCGATGGCGGCGATCTTGTCTTCGGGTTTTTGCCCGGTGACGGTCAGCGGCTTGTCATCGCGCACGACCCAGACACCGACGCGCCCCGCGCGGATTTCTCCGGTCACGTTGAATTCGGCAAGCGTCGCGATCACCCAGTTTTCAAGCTGCTCGACAAACCGGCGCACATCGCGCCCGCGCTTGCCCACGTCAAGCATCACGTAAATCACACGCTGGCCGGGGCCATGATAGGTATATTGCCCGCCGCGCTTGGCCGGGTAGACCGGAAACCGATCAGGATCGGTCAGGTCGGCAGGCTTGGCCGAGGTGCCGGCGGTATAGAGCGGCGGATGTTCCAAAAGCCAGATCGCCTCGGCCGCGTCGCCCATAGCGATTCGCGCGGCGCGCTCTTCCATGGCGGCAACAGCGGCCAGATAGGGCACAAGCCCCTCCGAGCGGTGCCATTCAACGCCGTTTTCATCAGTTGCGAAGGGTATTGTGAGGGGCAAGGCTCGACTCTGTGCGGATATGGGGGGAAGAATGTGCTATAATTGAGAAAACGTGTGCTGCACCTGATTAGGGGAGATGAAAGATGTTTACAAAGCGATTTGTCATGAGCGCGGTTGCCGCCAGCATGGTTGCGATGCCCGGAACGCGAGCGGCGGCGGATTTTGCCGATGGTCTTGTCGGCGGTCTTGTCGGCGGGGCGGTGAGCGGGATCATTGTAAACGAGAGCGCCAAGGCGCGCGAGAACAAGCGGGCAACCACAAGGGCAAGGACGCCGCGCAAAACCTATCGCGCTCCGGTCAATTCCGTGGCGCGCCAGCAAGTGCGTGAAGAACAGACATCGCTCAATTATTTCGGCTTTCCGGCGGGCACCCCGGATGGCGTGCGCGGGCGCAACACGCGCAACGCGGTCTCGCAATTTCAGGCGCATATGGGCTATCCGGCCACCGGCTATCTCGCCGATTACGAGCGACAGTTCCTGATCAGCTCTTATTACCGCGCTCAAAGCAGTGGCGCCGCCACCTCACAGTTGATCGCGCAACGCGGTCTGGGCACGCGTGGGCTGTTGCATGCCTATCGTGACGAGGCGGTCGGCGTACCACAGACCTATGCGGCGGCCCCGGCGCCTGTCCCGGCGGCGCAGGCGCCTGTGATGGCTGCGATTCCGCAAGAGGCGCAGGTGCCAGAACCCGAGGTCGGGCTGGCGGCGCTGCCCAATCTGATGGCTTCGGGCGGGGATGGCCCGTCGCTGGCCTCGCATTGCAATCAAGTCAGTTTGCTGACCAATTCGAATGGCGGGTTCGTGACGGCGGCCTCACTGAGCGATGCGCGCTTTGCGTTGAACGAACAGTTCTGCCTGGCCCGGACCTATGCGATTGCCGAGGGCGAGACCATGGCGGCGAGCCTCAAAGGCGTGTCACCCGCGCAGCTTGAGGACCAATGCCGTGCCTTTGGTCCGGCGATGCGCGATCATGTGGCGGCCTTGTCGCTCAGCCCCAAGGATGAGGTCGTGCGTGAGGTGCGCGGGTTCGTTCTGCAATCCGGGCAATCGCCCGCGCAGCTTTCGGGAACAGCCAAGATTTGCCTGTCGGTGGGATACCGGATCGACAACATGAATGTGGCGCTCGGCTCGGCTCTGTTGCTGACGGCGCTTGGCGAAGAGGCTTACGCCGAATTGATGGGCCACCATCTGAGCGAAGGCTTTGGCACGACGCGCCGTCCTGATCTGGCCCTGGCGTGGTATCAGGGGGCGGTCGAAGCCGTGGAACGTGGTGCAGAGCCAGTATTCGCCCCCGGAGACGCAGGCCGGACGGCCCTTATTCGCAAGGCGGCCTTCCCGGCCGATGGGGCAAATGCCACGGGTGGTGCGTCGGAGGTTCAACCGGCATCGACACTGCCGACCTTTACCTTGGAATAAGGCAAATTCCTCTGGCATGAAAAACCGGAGGGGCAATGCATTTTGCCCCTTCACAAGCCCCAACCGTTTGGCTATACGGCGCGAAACTACCTGATCACGTGCGGTCGTGGCGGAATGGTAGACGCGCAGCGTTGAGGTCGCTGTGGGGTAACACCCGTGAGAGTTCGAGTCTCTCCGACCGCACCATTTCAGTTGGCCTATCGCCTCTGGCCGCGTCGATCTGAGAGTGGCCCACTCAATATTTCCCATAGCTTCAAGGCCTTGCGGCACCATGACTCTGACGGTGTTTCCAGATGGTGAGCCAAATGCTTTTGCACCAGTGGATTGATCCACCGCAAGGCGTTGATGCGGCCGTGATGCAAAGGTCAGACGCGACGTAAGAGCGCGCGTTCAAACACTGGAGACATGGCATGGCCTACCCGCACACCGACCTTTTGCAAAACCTGTTCAAAGAGGCCGAGAGTTTTGCGCGCCAGACCGTCCTGCTCAAGCCGAACCCGGAAAATCCGTCGTATCAAAAGTTCTATGGCGAGGGGATCGACAAATTCGACAAGGCGATGGCGGCCTATTTCGGGACATTTGCCACCACCGCGCCGGTCGAGAAAACAACGCTTGTTTTGAGTACCGAGCAAGAGTGCCGCCGGGCGATGACCAAGGGGTGGTTCATTCCCAAGGATGTCGCGATTCTACTGCCGATCATGGAAAAGCTGGTCGAAACCTGCATTTTCAGCGTCGGGCACAAAGAAGAGCCGCATGACGTCTGGGGCCAGCTTTCGCGCAGCTGTCAGGCCACGGTGGCCGAAATCAAACGCCAGATTACCGGCTGATGCGCGCCGGTGGGGCAGGGGGATGATCAGGCGCTCACCGCGCTGTGCCGGTGGTCCTCCAGCACCATCTGAGAAAGCTTTTCGCCAATCATGATCGCGGGGGCGTTCGTGTTGCCCGACACGATTTCCGGCATGATCGAGCAATCGGCCACCCGCAATCCGGTGATCCCATGCACGCGCAACCGCTCGTCGACCACCGCATCAGGCCCCTGACCCATCTTGCAGGTGCCGGTCGGGTGATAGATCGTCGTCGAGAAGTTGCGCGCCCAGTCAAGCGTGCCTGCGTCGTCGTCGATATCAAGGCTGGTATCGGGGCGGAATTCGGACGAGATCATCCCCGTCAGCGGCGCATGCTTGGCGATCCGGCGGGCGATCTTGATGCCCTCGACCACGGTGCGGCAATCGGTTTCGGTCGCAAGGTAATTGGGGTGGATCTTGGGGTAGGTCTTTGGGTCGGACGAGGCAAGGCGGATCTGGCCACGGCTTTCGGGGCGCAACTGACAGACCGACGTGGTGAAGGCCGAAAACGGATGCACGCCCTCGCCGGGGCTGTCGGCGGACCAGGGTTGAACGTGGAACTGAATGTCGGGCGTGTCCACATGATCGCCGGTGCGCAAAAAGCCAGTGGCAAGGCTGGCGGCCATCGCCATTGGCCCCGTGCGCGACACCGCATATTTCAGCGCCATTCGCGCCTTGTTGAGCAGGCTGCGCACCTCGTCATTCAGGGTCGTCTCGTTGCATTTGAACACAAGGCGCGCCTGCAAATGGTCCTGAAGGTTCTGACCCACACCGGGAAGATCGCGGCGCACGGTGATGCCATGCTCGGCAAGGTGATCGGCAGGCCCAAGCCCCGACACCATCAGGATTTGCGGCGAATTGATCGCGCCGGCCGACAGGATCACCTCGCGGCTTGCGGTGATCTTATGCTCGGCCCCGGCGCGATCGTTGTAGACAAGGCCGGTCACGCGGCTGCCTTCAAAGCTCAGCGTCTTGACCTGCGCATGGGTCAGGATGGTCAGGTTCTTGCGCGTGCGCGCCGGGTTCAGAAACGCCACCGCCGAGGAACAACGAAACCCCTTGCGGGTGGTGAGTTGAAAATATCCCACGCCCTCTTGGCTGGCGCCGTTGTAATCGGGGTTGAACGGATAACCGGCCGCCTCTGCCGCCTTGACCCAGGCATCACAGATCGGGCGGCTGAGGCGCATGTTTGACACCGACAGGTTGCCGCCGGTGCCGTGAAACTCATCCGCGCCGCGTTCCTGATCCTCGGAGCGCTTGAACAGCGGCAATACCTCATCCCAGCCCCAGCCGCGATTGCCCATCTGTCGCCAGCGGTCATAATCCTGCGGCTGGCCACGCACATAAAGCAGCCCGTTCAGCGAGGACGATCCGCCAAGCACCTTGCCGCGCGGCCAGTCAAGGCGGCGCCCGTTCAGGCCGGGGTCGGGCTCGGTCTCATAGCACCAGTCAAGTTTCGGGTCATGCATGGTCTTGAAATAACCGACCGGGATGTGAATCCACGGGTTGAGATCGCGCCCGCCCGCCTCGATCAGAATGACCCGTGTTTTCGGGTCGGCACTTAGTCTGTTGGCGATGACACAGCCCGACGATCCGGCCCCGACGACGATATAATCCGCTTGCACAATACGCCCCTCCTGCAGGTTGTTGAAAAAAAGTCTATGCAGATTGCAAGAATTATACTAGCCTTTTTTGATACTGAGAGTCTCAAAAATGGAATTCAGGGAGGAATGACAATGGGAATCAATCACAAAATGGGCCAAATTTCGCGACGGGATCTGTTCCGTCTTGCGGGGCGTTATGGCATGAGCTCGACCTTGCTTGCCGCCGGCGGCTTTGGTGGCGCGATGAGCCTTGCCAATCTGGCGAGCGCAGCCGAGTCGACCTACGAGCGGCGCTTTTCCAAGCCGGCCAAGCATACGCTGAAATTTGGCGCATCCGGCTTTAACGCCCGCAACCTGCTGATCGAGCGGGCCGGCGCGCTTGAATTCGCCCGCGATCTGGAATCGCGCACCGATGGAGAGATCCGCATCGAATTCATCGGCGACAACCAGATTTGTGGTCAGCTGTCCTGCGTTGAGAAAACCCAGCAGGGGATTGTCGACATCTATGCGGCCTCGACCCAGAACTCGGCCGGTGGCGCGCCCTATCTCAACGTGCTCGACTATGCCTTCATGTTCCCCGGTCGCGCCTCGCAATATCATTTCCTCTATCACCCCAAGAGCCAGGAAATCCTGCGTGATCCGCTTGAAAAGCGCCACGGTCTGAAATTCCTCTTCAGCCACTGCGAGTTGCGCGGCATTCAGCTTGGCTTGAGCTGGGAAGACAAGCCGACCGTGACCAAGCTTGAACAGCTGTTTGGCACCAAGAACCGCGTGACGGGCACACAGCTTGGCCGCATCGCGATGCAGGCGCTCAACCTCAACCCGGTGCCGGTGGCCTGGGAAGAAACCCTTGACGGTCTCAAGCAGGGCCTGATTGATGGCGCCGAAACATGGGCCTCGGCCGTGGCCTATGCCAATATGTCGCCCGTGGTAAGCCAATGCGTCGATCTCAAGTTCTTCTGCGGCACCGAGCATACCTCGATGAATGCCTCGGTGTTTGACGGGCTTGAAGGCTATCTTCAGGATGCGGTGATGGAATCGGCCTATTGGGCGCAAACCCATGTGCAGGCGGCGAACGAGGCGGCACTGGTGAAAACCGTCGGCTTTAGCGATCCGCAACTGCCCGGCACGATCTTTGCGCAGAACAACGTGCGCAACGCCTTCCTCGCCGATGATCAGATCAAGATGGCCGAGGAAATGTGCAGCCCCGAGTTTCAGCCGCAGCTCTGGACCGAATGGCGCGACCGCCTCAACAAATGGTCGGGCGGTCTTGATACCTATCAGGAAATCTATGACGTGGCGCGCGAAGTGCCCGCCGATATGCTGCCCGAGAATGTCGAGCCGCGCCGCTGGTGGAAAGGCTAGGATTTCGCCGAAAGCTTTTGCAAACAGGGTCGGTGCGGCACGCTGCACCGGCCCACACCCGCGGCCATCAGACCCATAGCGAAAAGGAACCTAGCGGATGTCCATTCTGTCCGAAGCCTGGGCCATTATTCCGGCCTTTGCCAGCAACGATTCTTGGGAAATCAATCAGGCCCTGCGCACACCCGGGGCCTGGGTGTTCGGCGGTATCCTGTTGTTGCTGGGATCAATGCTTGTGCTCTGGATTTACAAGCATGTGCCGCTTCTGGACAAGCATCTGGAACGCACGATCATGGTCTACAGCTATCTGCTGATCGCCGCGATCATCTTTGTCGAAGTGTTCCGCCGCTTTGCCATGAACCAGCAGGTGCCCTGGTCAACCACGGTGCCGCCGCTCTTGTTCATGATTATGGCCTGGTATGGCTGTGCCTATAACGTGCGTCTGCGCACCCATCTCAGCTTTGCCGAGTTTCGCACGATGATGCCGCGAATTGGTCAGATGACCTGTCTCGTGCTTGATTCGATGCTTTGGTACGGGTTCTGCGTGATTGTGTTTACCGCCACGATGCGGGTCACGGCGCTTTCTGCCACCAATTTCCAGATCGTGAGCGGCACCGACAATGTCATGCTGTGGTGGTTCCTGGTGACCATCCCGGTGGCTTTCGTGCTGATGAGCGCGCGGGTGCTGGAAAACCTGCTGGAAGATATCGCCAAATACAAATCAGGTGAGCCGCTGATCAAGCAGGCCATCATCGGGGAGGAACCGGCATGACCGACGGTACTTGGGTCACCTTGATCTCGGTCGGAGTCACGTTCTTTTTCATGATGGGCGTGCCGGTGTTTCTGGTGATTGCCTATTGGGTGATCGGCTGTTCCTTTGTTCTGGGACTGACGCTTGATAATATGGGCGCCGAACTGCTGAACGTGTTCAGCAAGGGGTTCGCCCTTCTGGCGATGCCGCTGTTCATTCTGACCGGCGATCTGATCAACAAATCGGGCATTGCGCGCCGGTTGTCGGATTTTGCCTATGCCTGTCTTGGCTGGCTGCGCGGCGGTCTGGCGATGGCGGCACTTGGGGCTTGCGGGCTTTTCGCGGCGATCTCGGGCTCAAACAGCGCCACGACGGCGACGATCGGTTCGATGCTGCACCCTGAAATGGTCAAGGGCGGTTATGACGAACGCTTTTCCGCGGCCACGGCAGCGGCGGGGGGCACGGTGGGCATCATCATCCCGCCGTCGATCATTTTCATCGTCTATGGCTTTCTGATGAACCTGCCGATTTCTGAGCTTTTCGTAGCCGGCATCCTGCCCGGCGCGATGATGGTGATCGGCATGCAGTTCGCCTGTTGGGTGATCTGCCGTATCAACGGCTGGGGTCATCTTATCCCGCTGCAACTCAACCGCGTTCTCAAGACCGCCTTTGGCGCGTGGCTTGGCTTTTTCGCCATCGGTCTGGTGCTCTGGGGGATTTACACGGGCAAGTTTTCACCCACCGAGGCGGCCGGTGTGACCGTGGGCTTTTGCGTCATTGCGGGGCTGGTCAGCTATCCGCTCAACAAGTTGATGCGCGGTCAGCGCGATTTGCCCGCGACCGAGCGGTCCTATGCCGGGATGCTGGTGGTTGACGGGTTCCGCCTGCGCGAAATCCCGTCGATTGTCGTGCGCTCGGCGCAGATCTCGGGTATCCTTGCGCCGCTGATCGCGATCTCCGTGGTGATGCAGCAGATCCTGTCGCTGCTTGGCGCACAGGCGGTGATCGGCGATTTCGTGACCTCGATGGGCGGCTATCACGCGGTGCTGTTCACCTCGATGGTGATCGTGTTCTTTTCCGGCATGGTGCTTGAAAGCCTTCCCGTCACCATCATCCTTGCGCCCATTCTGGCGCCGATTGCGGCCTCTGTCGGGATTGATCCGATCCACTTTTCGGTGATCTTCCTTGTCGGCGCCTCGATCGGGTTCATCACCCCGCCGTATGGGCTGAATCTTTATGTAGCTTCCGGGGTGACCGGCGTTCCCTATTTCAGGTTGCTGCGTTATACGGTGCCCTATCTTATGGTATTGATAGCCGTGTGGATTCTGGTGGCTCTGGTGCCGTTCTTCTCGACCGTGCTATTGCCACAACATTGATGAAAGGCCGGGTATGGACGAGGACAAGCACGACACCATCCCGACGAACCTGAGACTGTTGATGGTGATCGAAGAGGTGGCGCGCGTCGGCGTTCCGGTGACCCCAACCGAGGTAAATGCAAAGCTTGGCCTGCCCAAGCCGACCATTCACCGGCTGTTCCTGACGCTTGAGGACGAAGGCTTTGTGCAGCGCGATCTTGACGGACGAAGCTATTCGCCGGGGCCGCGCCTGCGCACCATGGCGGGGGGTATCCTGTCCTCTCTCAGGATCAGGACCGCCCGTCAGGCGATCCTGCAAAAGCTGAGCCGCGAGGTGGGCGAGACCTGCAATATCGCCCTGCCGGATCGCGATGCGATGATCTATGTCGAGCGGGTCGAAACCGAATGGCCCCTGCGCATCCAGCTTCCGGTTGGCACGCGGGTGCCGTTCTATTGCACCGCCAGCGGCAAAATGTACCTTAGCTCTTTGGCGCCCTCGCACCTTAAACGCTATCTTGCGGCGACCGATCTTGTCGCCAGAACGCCCAATACCATCACCGATATCGACCGGCTTCTGGCCGAGATACACACGATCAGGGAGCAGGGCTATTCGCTTGATCGCGAGGAATTCATGACCGATATGATCGCGCTTGCGGTGCCGCTTTTGGAGACCAACGACCGGTTGATTGCGACGCTGGCGTTTCACGCCCCGACCCAACGGTTCGATGTCGCGCGCGCGCTTGAATATCGCGGCGCGATGCATGCCACGGCGAAAGAGCTTTCGGCGCTGATCATCTAGGCGATCTCGGGAAAACTTTCCCAGATCATGCGCCCGGTTTCATCAAGCTTTTCGGGCGAGCAAAACAGCGAAATCGTCATCCGTGCCTGCCAGTCGCGCCCGCCGACACGCACCAGTTGACCGCTGGCCAGGTCCTGCGTGACCGAGCTTTCGGGAAGCCACGCAACGCCGCTTCCCCCCAGAGTGCGCCGCTTGAGCGCCTCGGCCAACGCATCCATGTAACGCAGCGACAGCGAGGTCGCGCGATTGCCGATGATCTGATCGACGACCGTGCCAAGAAACGTGTTGGGATCATACGACAGATATGGAATATCCTGCCCGGCCTTGCCTGGCAGATACCAGCCCCTGCGCACGGCGACCCCGGCCTCGGCCACCGGCAATAGTATCTCGCGCCCGATATCCTTGCGCACGAATTGCGTCTCATCCAGAATTGGCGCCACATCCTGATGGCGGTAATACATCAGAAATTCGCAAGACCCCTCGGCCAGCAATTGGCAACAGGTTGTAAGGCTGTCGGAAATCACCCGCGTGCGCAACTCGGGATGCGCCGCCTCAAGCGCCCCCAGACGCGGCGAAAGGAAATTGACCGAAATCGCGTGCAGCACGGCAAAACGCTGAAACCGGGCATCGGAGCTGGCGGCCTGACGGATCGCCTGACGCGCCTCGGTGAGCTGTGCGATGGTATCCTGGGCAATCGGCAAAAACGCCGCCCCGCCCGATGACAGGCGCACCGGATAGGTCGCGCGGTCAATAAGCGGCTCGCCAAGCCAGTTTTCAAGCGACTTGATGCGACGGCTAAAGGCCGATTGGGTGATGTTTCTCTCTTCCGCCGCGCGGGTAAAGTTGAGCGTGCGCCCAAGGCAGACAAAGTCTCGCAACCAGTTGATATCCATCGCCCTAATCCCCGCGTTTATCACGATAAGAATGCGGCGGTTCCGGGCGTCATGCAAGATTGGAATAGTTTTAGACCATGTTTGAATTGGCATTTTGACGCCGCTCTTGCCTAGGCTTGAGACATCAAAATATGGCCGATCAACGGTCAAAGCCCATTCTTCAATCCAACAGGAGAGACACATGACCCTTCAAAGCAAAGCGCTGGCCCCGATGATTGCTGCCGCACTCGCAACCTCCGCCATGCCCGCAACCGCCGAAACCGTGATCCGCCTGTCGACCTATGTGAACGAGGCCGATATCCGCTATGACGGCTTTGTGCATTTCGCCGATCTGGTCAGCGAAAAGACCGGCGGCAGCGTCAAGGTTGAAATCTTTCCCTCGGCCACGCTGCATGGCTGGTCCGAAGGGGTTGACGCGGTACAGGGCGGCGTCTCTGACATGAGCTGGATTCCTGCGGATGAGCGTTTGCCCTGCTACCGGGTGACCTCGCTTTACCCCGCCGCGATTGATCTGGAAAACCAGGTCGAGCTTGACGCGGGCTATGCCGCGCTGGTCAAGGACGAGGCCGCCAAGGTCAATCTGGTGCCGGTCTTCAACTCGAACTATTCCTACGATCAGGAATGGTGGTTCGAGGACGGCATCGACGATCTGGGCAAACTTGATGGCAAGCTTGTGCGCTCGATCGGGCCGCTGGTCAGCCTGATGATCGAAACCTGGGGCGGTCAGCCGGTTTTTGTGGCCCCCAAAGAGGTGTTCCAATCCGCCGAGCGCGGCGTGGTGGACGGCATCAACATGGGTGTTGCCACCTATTCAAGCTGGAAGCTCTGGGATGTGATGCCCTATATGGTCAACGCCAACCTGTTTTACGGCAATATCCAGTACATGATGAATCTGGACAAGTTCAACAGCATGAGTGCCGATGAACAGGCTGCCGTCATGGCCGCTGCAAGCGAGACCGAAACCTGGCTCAAGCCGCGCTATGAGGATTGGGTTGATCAGCGGGTCGGCAATGCGGTGATGAAGGGGGGCGGTGCCGCCGTCTCCATTCCGCAGGAGCAGCGCATGGCCCTGATCGACAGTGTGCAGGGCACCTGGGACAAAGAGGTCGATACGGCCTGTGGCAGCGATCTTGCGGGTGATATCCGCGCGCTGTTTGCCGCGCACGCGCCTTAAGTCGCGCCAAATCGACCCGCCCCGCGCAAGGCCGGGGCGGGTCTGTTCCGCATAATCGGAGGCAGTCACATGTCCCTCTCTCGTATGATCGCGCTGTTTGAGCGCGTGGTGATCTTCATGGCCGCACTGGGGGGCGCGATTGTCCTGATCCAGATGGTCTGGATCAGTTACGGCGTCTTTACCCGCTATGCCCTGAACGCCCCCGACCGGATGGTCACCGAGGCGACCGCGCTCCTGCTGTTTCCGGTGGCCTTTGCCGGGCTCGCCTATGCCCTGCGCGAGGATGCCTATCCGCGTGTCACCATGCTGACCGACCGGTTCGGGCTGCGAGCGCGCAAGGGGTTTGCCTTGCTGAACATGGGGCTGATGCTGGCGGTGGGGCTGTTTTTCTCGCTGGCGGCGATCAAGGCCACCACCGGGGCGTTCAAATCCGGGGCCTCATCCGAGATCCTGCTCTGGCCGCGCTATGCGTTCTGGGCGCCGGGGGCGGCGGCGCTTGTCCTGTTTTCAATCTACGCGGCATTGCGGTTTGCGCGTCTGGTGGTGACACCGGCCAGCGACCTGAAATCGGAGGTCTGAGATGGAATGGTATGAGGTTGGTCTTGGCCTTTTGGGTCTGTTGATGGTGCTGATCGCCATCGGATTGCCGATCCCCTTTGCTCTGGCGGCGGCGTCCCTGCCGTTTCTCTGGCAAATCCAGAGCTTTCAGACATCGCTGGTTTCGTCGCAACTCAAACTCTGGGGGGTTTGGATCGACTATATCCTTCTGGCGGTGCCGCTGTTCGTCTTTCTTGGCGAGTTGATCGGCAAATCGCGGATCGGCCCCAATCTTTACCAGTTCCTGCATCAGGGCGTGCGTATTCGCGGCTCTGCGGCTTACGGCTCGATCGGGGCCTGTGCGGGGTTTGGCGCGGTCTGCGGGTCGTCGATGGTCGGCGCGCTGACGATCGGCGGCGTGGCCCTGCCAGAGATGCTCCGGCTTGGCTATGGCAAGCGCCTTTCGGCCGGGGTTCTGGCGGCGGGGGGCACGCTTTCGGTGTTGATCCCACCCAGCCTGATCCTTTTGTTTTACGGGATTGTCACCGATCAGAGCATCGGCGATCTGTTCATCGCCGGCGTCATTCCGGGGCTGGTTCTGGTCTCCGCCTTTGTGGGTGTGGTGCTGGTCTGGGGCATCCTGCGCCCGCAGGACATCCCCGATAGCGAAGACGCGATGCGCATGCCGCTGATGCAGATTCTGGCGACCGTTGGGCCGATCCTGTTGATCGGTCTGGTGATCACCGTCGCGATCTATGCCGGCATCGCCACCCCGACCGAGGCCGCCGCCGTGGCCGCGCTGTTGACCGTTGCCCTTGCCTTCGGGGTCGGGGGCCTCACCTGGCAGGGCTTCAAGGAGGCGCTTTTCGCGACCATGCGCACCATGGGCTATCTTGGCCTGCTGTTGTCGGCGGGGGTGCTGTTCGGCTTCGTTCTGACCTATTACCGGGTGCCGCAGCAATTCACCGACCTGTTCCTGAGCTTTGATCTCTCGCCCTATGTGGTGCTGATGATCGTGCTGGCGTTTTACATCGTGCTTGGCATGTTCCTAGAGCCGGTCTCGATGACCTTCATCACCCTGCCGACCATCTATCCGCTGATGTCGGCGGCGGGGTTCGATCTGATCTGGTTCGGGGTGGTCTATACCATCACCATGGAGATCGCGGTGCTGACGCCGCCTGTGGGGCTGAACCTTTATGTCATTCAGGGCATCGGGCGCGGGCAGGTCACCATCGGTGATGTCATCATGGGCTGTCTGCCGTTTATCGGCGCGCTTGTGGCGTTGATCGCCCTTCTTATCCTCTGGCCGGAGACCGCCCTATGGCTGCCCGATCAGATGCGCTAGGCGCCGTACCGGTCGCCGTGCCGCAGAGCTATCGGCGCGCCGGGTCAGGGCCGCCGCTGGTGTTGGTGCATGGCTATCTTGGTGGCGCCGATCAATGGCTGGACATGATCGCGCATTTCGCGCCGGGCTTTGACGTGATCGCGCCCGATCTGCCCGGCTGTGGTGGCAATGCGGGCCTTCAGGGGCCGGATCGGATAGGCGATTTCGCCCGCGCTGTTCTGGCGCTTCTGGATGATCTCGACGTGACCGAGTTTACCCTGCTCGGGCATTCCATGGGCGGTATGATTGCCCAGGAAATGGCGCGGCTTGCGCCGACCCGAGTCACCCGGCTCGTGCTATATGGCACCGGGCCGCTTGGCATGATGCCGGACCGGTTCGAGCCGCTTGAAACCTCGCGTGAGCGTCTGCGCGCGGATGGTGTGGCCGACACCATTGCCCGGATCGGCGCCACATGGTTTCGGCGTGGTGCGGCAGGGCAGGGCTATGGTCTTGTTGCCGCGCTTGGCCGTCAGGCGAGTGTCGCCACGGCGCTCGCGGCGTTGGACGCGATGGCGCATTGGGACGGGCGCGCGGCATTGGCTGGGCTTGCCATGCCCGCCCTCGTGATCTGGGGCGATGGCGACCGCTCCTATCGCTGGCCACAGGTGCAGGCCCTCTGGGAGGGCCTGCCGGATGCGCGCCTGGCGGTGGTGCCCGGCACGGCCCATGCGGCGCATCTGGAAAAGCCTGTGCTGTTCAACATGATCCTCGCGGATTTTCTCGGCCCTGATTAGGCGCTGCTTAACCCGGCGGCGCACCGCCAAGCTTTTGCGTAAGCTCGCGCGCGGCCTCGGCCACCTGTTTTCCGATGGCGTCAAGGCGCGCATCCGGCAGCCGCGCCGCCAGCCCCGAGACCGAAATCGCGCAGACCGCTTCGCCCTGCGCCGACCAGACTACCGCCGCCAGACAGCGCAACCCGGTCACATGTTCCTCGTCATCAAGCGCATAGCCCCGGCTGCGGATGCGTTTGATATCGACTATCGCCGTGGTCATATCGCGATGCGAGCGTTTGGTCATCGGATGAAACCCGGTGCGCGCCACGAACGCCGCAATATCGGCATCCTCCCACGTGGCCAGAATCGCCTTGCCCATGCCCGAGCAAAACGTCGGCACCCGCCCGCCGGGGGGCGAAATGGCGCGCATGATCTCGCGGCTTTCCACCTGGCTTATGGTCACCAGTTCGTCCTGGTCGAGAATGCCGAGATTGGCCGTCTCGCGCGTCAGATCGCGCAACCGGCGCAGATAGGGCAGGGCAGGCGCTACGAAATTATGCCGCCGCCCAAAGGCCGCCCCCACCGCAAAGGCCTCGCGACCGACATGCCAGAGCGCGCGATCGGGTTCAAACTGGGCAAAATTCTGACGTTCGAGCGTGGTCAGCAAACGATGCGTGGTCGAAACCGCAAGCCCGGCCTGACGCGCGATGTCGCTCACGCGCAGGCCCTCGTCATTCAGGCTCAGGAGCTTGAGAAGCCTGAGCGCGCGCACGACGGATTGAACGCCTTCTGTCTTTGGGGTAGTCACTTCGGTATACCTTTCCATACAATGGAAAACATTTTTCCTTTTCTTACAAGTTCCGCGATCCCGCGTTACCCCCCGAGCCAAATAAAAGGAGACCGGATATGACCACATATGTTGAGCGCCACGGCCTGTCAGTTGCCGAACCACTTGCCGCGCTGATCGAGAACGACATCCTGCTCGATGTCACCGCCGATCAATTCTGGTCAGGTTACGCCGCAATGCTGCGCGAGCTGGGGCCTGTCAATGCCGCACTGCTTCAAAAGCGCCAGGATTTGCAGGCAAAGATCGACGCCTGGCACATCGCGCGGCGCGGTCAACAGCTTGACGGCGCGGCCTATCGCGCCTTCCTGAGCGAGATCGGCTATCTCGTGCCCGAGCCGGAAGCGTTTTCGGTGAACACACAGAATGTCGATGCCGAGATCGCCACCGTCGCCGGGCCACAGCTTGTTGTGCCGGTGATGAACGCGCGCTTTGCGCTCAATGCCGCCAATGCCCGCTGGGGCAGCCTTTACGACGCGCTTTATGGCACCGATGCGATTGAGGGCAAGCCCGAGGGCAAGGGCTTTGACGCCGCGCGCGGCGCAAAGGTCATTGCCTGGGCACGCGCGCATCTTGATCGCGTCGCCCCGCTCGCGGCGGGATCATGGGCCGATGTCACCGCACTTGAGGTCGCGGATGGCGCGCTTGTCGTCACCACCAAGGGGGCTGTCACCGGTCTTGCCGATGCGAGCCAATTCGCGGGCTACAAAGAGAACGGTAATATCTTTTTGCGGGTACATGACCTCTTGATCGAGATCGTCATCGACCGCACATCGCCGATTGGCAAAGACGATGCCGCCGGCATTTCGGATCTTCGCCTCGAAAGTGCGATGACCGCGATTCAGGATTGCGAAGATTCGGTTGCCGCCGTGGATGCCGAGGACAAGTGCCTGGTCTATGCCAACTGGCTTGGCCTGATGCGCGGCGATCTGAGCGAAGAGGTCGAGAAGGGCGGCAAGGTGATCACCCGCCGTCTCAACCCCGATGTCGAATACCTTGATCCGAAGGGCAGGCCGGTGACGCATCCGGGCCGCGCGCTTCTTCTGGTGCGCAATGTGGGGGATCTGATGACCACCGATGCGGTGCTTCTGGACGGTCAGGAAACCCCCGAAGTGATGCTGGATGCCGCCGTGACCGTGGCCGCCGCGATGCATGATCTCGCCCGGACGGGTGCGCGCAACTCGCGTGCGGGATCGGTCTATGTGGTCAAGCCCAAGATGCACGGCCCCGAAGAGGTTGCCTTTGCCAACACGCTTTATGGTCGCGTCGAAGATATTCTTGGCCTTGCGCGCAACACCGTCAAAATCGGGGTGATGGACGAAGAGCGCCGCACCTCAGCCAATCTTCTGGCCTGTATCAAGGCCGTCAAGGACCGCTGCGTCTTTATCAATACCGGTTTTCTTGATCGTACCGGCGATGAAATCCACACCTCGATGCAGGCCGGGCCGGTCATTCCCAAGGGCGAGATGCAAGGCGCCATCTGGCTGGCCGCCTATGAGGCGGGCAACGTCGATGCAGGCCTTGCCGCAGGCATGTCCGGCAAGGGCCAGATCGGCAAGGGCATGTGGGCCAAACCCGATGCCATGGCCGAGATGCTCAAGGTCAAGATTGCCCATCCGCTTGCCGGCGCCAATACCGCATGGGTGCCCTCGCCGACGGCGGCGACACTGCATGCCACGCATTACCATCAGGTTGATGTGGCGGCGTTGCAGAGCGAAATGAAAGGGCGCGAAAAGGCATCGCGCGAGGATCTTCTGACCCCGCCATTGATGATCGGGCGGAACCTCTCGGGGGAAGAAGTTCAGCGCGAGCTCGACAATTCCTGCCAGTCGATCCTTGGCTATGTGGTGCGTTGGGTCGATCAGGGGATCGGCTGTTCCAAGGTGCCCGACATCAACGATGTGGCCCTGATGGAAGACCGCGCAACCCTGCGGATTTCGGCGCAACATCTGGCCAACTGGCTTGTGCATGGCATTTGCACGCCCGAAGAGGTGGACGCCTCGCTGCGCCGCATGGCCCCCAAGGTCGACAGCCAGAATGCGGGCGATGCGGCCTATGTGGCGATGGCGCCGGGCTTTGACGGGGTCGCGTTCAATGCCGCGCGCGATCTGATTTTCAAGGGCGTGGAACAGCCTTCGGGCTATACCGAACCGCTGTTGCATGCCGCGCGCCGTGCGGCCAAGGCCGCCTGAAGGAGAGACGGACATGATGACGATCAAAAGACTGGACCTTAGCGATGCCGGCGTTCTGCTTGCCGGGGCGCGGGCCCGTGCCGCCGAGATCGGCGTGCCGATGTGCATCGCGATCACCGACGAGGGCGGCAACCTTGTGGCCTTCGAGCGGATGGATGGTGGCAAGGTGACCTCGATCACCATCGCTATCGACAAGAGCTTTACCGCCTCGGGCGCCAAGAAGGCGACCCATGAATACGGCGAGGTCAGCCAGCCCGGCGCGCCGGTCTATGGCATCGCCTCGGCGATTGGCGGGCGCCTGATGGTGGTCGGCGGTGGCCTTCCGGTGGTGGTGGACGGCGATGTCGTCGGCGGCATCGGCGTGAGTTCGGGCACACCGGCACAGGATCGCGATGTTGCCCAGGCCGGGATTGATGCGTTTCTGGCGGCGCAGTCCTAGGCCAGACCGGGTTTGACCCAAGGATGAGATACGGCCCTGCCCGATATCCTGGCAGGGCCGTTTTGCGTCTAGCGGTTGGAGTTAGTGACCGTAAAGCGCCGACCAGATGCCGAACAGCCCGACGCAGACAAGGCTGAGCGCCGCTCTTCTCGACCGGCTCACGCATCATGGAACAGATCCCGCAAGAGCGACAAGGAAGCGATGGACCGCGAGATGTACAGCCGCGCTGACGGTGCTGTCAGACGAATTCGAACTCGTCTCAGCTAGGTCTGGGTGGCTGCCTTTTATGCCATGCAAAGACCGCGCCACTCGATAAGAGCAGCGGCTCGGTTTTGTTTAAAAATCTGTCGGCTGGAGAGGCTTCGTTCCGAATTGAAGTGGTTGAAAACTGAAGAATGAACGACGGCGAATTTTTGCAGACTTCGCAGACGCCGGAAGCGGGTCATGGCGCGTTCTCGTCGTCGGAACGGCTGATGCGAATTCTCGGCGCGATTGTTCAGCCAGCGTCCGGTCATCTGGCGGTCAGCATTGCCGATTTCCTTCATTGCGGCGCCATAGGATCGCAGTTTGTCGGTCACGACATGTTCGGGTCGACCATAGCGTTTCATCAATTTCCTGAGGAATTTCAACGCGGCCTTACGATCGCGCCGCTTTGAAACAAAGGCGTCCAGCACTTCGCCCTCGTGATCGACAGCGCGCCACATGTAGTGGGGCTCGCCATTGATTTTGACGAACACCTCGTCCAGATGCCATTGCCAGTTCGACCAGGCCCGCATTCGCTGAATTCGGCAGCGTCGGATTTCTGAGGCGAATTTCGGGCCAAACCTGTTCCACCAAAAGCGGACGGATTCATGGCTGACGTCTATGCCGCGTTCGTGGAGCAGGTCCTCGACGTTGCGCAGCGATAGCGGAAAACGCACGTACATCATGACCGCCAGGCGGATGATCTCAGGGCTGGTTTTGAAGTACTTGAAAGGGTCACGTTTTTCCATGGGCGCAGCGTAGGGCAGCGGATAACCGATCTCAACTCAGGTTGCTCTGACACCGCCCATTGTTATTATGGGGCTTCTCATAAGCTGAAATCGTCGAATTTTGAGCACTTCCCTGTAAAATGCCTGTTAACAGGGAAGCCTCGCGAAAAGCGAACCGGCCCAAATGGGCTACTGAGACTCTGCGCCTGTGATCAGGAATTACCGCCGAGGCGGTGCGTCTCTACTGGGAATGGCTGACTGTAACCCGCGGAAAACGCGTGGGAAAAATAGTGAAAACCGCACACTGAAATGGAGACTGAGGTGGGTTGGCGGAGGAGGTGTCCGTCGTTTACATTGTCAATTCAAGTTAATGCATTGATAATAAACGGATAAGCATTTTGTGTGTAATTCATTTTGTATAGCGATATGTATAGCAATTTTCATCGTCCTTTATGACCTATTCCATAGCGTATAATCGGAATCAGATGAACAGTTTTTCTTTCGTATCCCGCCACAAATCCCCACTCACGTCGTCGCTATAGCAGATGACCCGCCATCTTCGTTCCATCCACTCTTGCCTTGATCTTGGCGAACGCGGTTGTTCGTGCCATTGCGATATCATCACCAAACGGAGAAAAGCCGCAGTCGTCTGTTGTGCCAAAACGATCACCTTTTAGATGCTCGGCAATCTCAAGGGTGCGGTCTCGGATAATTTCCGCGGTTTCAATATTGGTGTCGCATGGGTCAATTACGCCGATGAAGGCGGTTTGACCTGGTTGGCGAACACGCTGAACAATATCCAGAATCCGCGGCTTGTCGGTCTCACTGGCCATTTGGAGGTAGAAGCGACCTGCGTTCATCTGGAAGAGGTCAGGCAAGAGTTCCGCATAGTCGACATCGGCGGAATGGGTGGCGTTGTGGTCACCACCCGGGCAGGTGTGAATGCCAATATTGGCCCGCTCAGCCTCGGAAAACCGGCTCAATACGGTATTGTTGAGGTCAATAAACTGTCTGAGCAGGCCTTTCGACGGGTCAAGCTTACAGGCCAATCGCCCCTCGGTGAAATCGATTTGCACAACCTCGGCCCCTGCATCAAATGCAGACCGGATATCCTTGACGCATTCCCCAACCAGATCTTCAATGAATTGGTCGCGCGGATAACCGTCAATTCCATCTTCCGGATAGAGCAGACACAATGCGGAGGGCGAAATCACTGCCTGCTTAAGTCGATGTGCCGTGTGTTTGCGTGCCTGCGCGGTAAAGCTCCCTGTATAGGTGCTGTATCGAAATGGGCCGCCGGTCAACCTTGGCAACTGGCGTGTGTGCCCGTCCGAAAATGGTATGACAACACCGTCAGCCGCCAGATTGGTGAGGCCATTCAACGGATATGTTGCAAAGCTTGGTTTCGACTGTTCACCGTCGGTGATGATAGGTGAGCCGGTTGCCTCCATCTCGGCAATCGTTTCGATCAGTGCTTTGTCGACGGCGGATTGGAATTCAGCTTCGGAAATCTTACCGCCCTGCAACGCCCCCATTGCTTCGATTAAGTATGAAGGCCGTGGCACACTGCCGACGTTTTCGGTTGGAATTGCCATAGGTTTTTCCTCTCCTGCCGGTCTCATCAATACCGTAACGTTTGAATTGCATTGCTCAAGATTGCAATGCGGCTCGTTCGACAACGCAAACCGCCTCCAGGGCGATGGGGCCATCCAAGGCCCATTTCGCAAGCCTCGATGCGATCAAGCGATTGCGTCGGCGCAGCCCAACAGGTTGATCAGACATTCCTTGAGCGTATCCGTTTTTGAGACCTGCATGATCGGATTCAGCTCACTAGATTTTCTTTCGTTTCCCGCCACACATCCCCAATCACGCCGTCGCTATAGCAGAGATAAGCAGCATGTGCTGCGTCACATCTGAGAGGTTAGCGATGAGCAAGAAGCCACATGAAGAGACCCGGCTGGCAAAATACATTGAGCGCAGGGTGCTCGAACTGAAATCCCGAAAATCCCAGCTTCAGATTGCCAGTGAGGCAGGTTTTCCCAATCCGAACATGGTGACCATGATCAAGAACGGCTCCAGCAAGCTCGCCTTGGATCGGGTGCCGAGCATGGCTCGTTCTCTGGAGTGTGATCCAGCATACCTCATGGGCCTGGCCTTGGAGCAGGCGGTTGGCGACACATCTGCCCAGGCCATCATCGAGATTTTCGGCACGCCCATCACGGCGAACGAACTTGGCTGGCTGCAGGAAATTCGCGGAGCGTCAGATCACAGTGATCCGCGGATAACAAACAGGTCACAGGCGGCCATCAGGGCGATCTTCGGGAGGTAAGCACATGGACGACACAAACGAGCTGACAGCGAACGAGCGCGCCTGGTTGCGCTTCCTGCGCGACGTCAGCAACGACACTGACCCCGGCATCACCTTGCGCCGTGTGCAGCTGTTGAGACGGCTCTGTGAGCCCAGGCGGGCATAACTAGATTGGAGGATGGGGCGACGGCGAGGAATGGCTTGACTGCGGTTCTTCGCCGGGTCCCTTTCAAGAGCTGGCTTCGTTGCACAATGTTGCCAAATGTTTACATCGGCCCGCCCCGACGCCGGATATGTAAACATGGGACCCGCCAAAATACCACTTTTGGGCCCCAAAACCGGGGAAAATGTTTACCTAATGTTTACCTAATGTTGACAAATTTCGTCCCCAAAACCTTTTTTTGCTATGCGGAGCACCCCGCGCCTCGGCGAATAGGCCCATAAAACAAGGCAATTCAGCACGTTCATAGGGCTGCCCCAAGGTTGGTAGGACGCTCAACTCGCGTATCAGTCAGCGCAAATAGCACTTTTTCTGGCTGGGAACGTTGGTAGCACTGCTTGGCGCAGGGTGATTTTATTGCCGCAGATTGGGCGAGACAGGCCAAATAGCCTGATGCACGGCACTGCTTTTTCCACCGTAGGAGCACTCAGACGCGCTACTTTATAATCTTCGCCCTTTGAGCCAGGGTTCCAACATTCCCGTTCTCATTCAGGGGCTGCGCCAGAGCGACCACATCATGCGGTCCAGGGCGGGAGGTGTGAATTCGCTGCAAGCGCTATGTGTGATTGGAAAGCCCGCCAGAGCCGACATTCTGGCGGCCATGGATCGGAAGTTCTTTCTGCATTGCGGAAGGCAGCTGCGATTTCAAAGAGATCAAAGCATCACCGCACCGCTTGCAAATTTGGTAAACGGAACCTAAGCCGGAAAACCAAAATGATCAGTTCCAAGCGACCAGCAGACGCGCTTCGTGTTTGCGCAGACACAAACGTGCAGTATCGCCATAAGCTTCAACGTTCGACCGCAGCTCGGGGAATATGGTGAACATTTCCTCGCGCGACTGCTCCGAGATCGCTGAAATGCCCCCGTCACCGGCGTGGAAGCTTTCGGTCGCCGCGCCCTCGGCATAGACTACCTCGTGGCGATCGAACATCATGTGGAAGTAGGTGACCTTCTCGCTTTCAGCCACGCGCACGTCGACGCCGTCGACCAGATGTTTAGCAGCCACCAGAACCTCGCTCTCACCAAAGAGAAGCTGCGCCTTATACCCGGAGAACAGCAGCCGGTGCTGGGGTGAGACCAGAAGCGACCGACGCGCGCCGTCCATCACGGTGGAATTGACCGCGATCGGCGCGAACTTGCCCCGGCCCTCGACCGTGCGCCGCCCGATCCAGCGGATCGGCTGGGGTCCGTTGTCGCGTGTGACGACCAGATCACCGACTTTCAGCGTCTCGATCGCCCGCTCGCCCTGCGGGGTCAGGATTCGCGCGTCCGGGGTGAAACAGATGATGTTCTCTATCTCGCTGAACGTTACCACCGTGCCGTCGGTCAGCGTGAAATTGCCCGAAAGCCCGCCGCCTGCGTCATCGGTATTGGTAAAGGTGATGTCGTCATAGGCGACATCCGGCGTCAGTTGTAACGTGTCGCCATTCGTCTCGCCGCTCTCGCCCCCTACGATGGTAATCGTGCTGCTGCCCGCCTCACCCAGATCGCTCAGCACAAAGAGGTCATCGCCGTCTCCGCCCTCCGCGCTGTCGCCCTCTGCGAGATAGATCACGTCGTCGCCAAGCCCACCGAAGAGCTGGTCGGCTCCTACACCGCCAATGAGTGTATCGTTGCCCTCTTCGCCCAGCACTGTATCGTCACCCAACCCGGCATCAACATAGTCGTTGCCAGCGCCAGCCGTGACCGAATCGTTGTCACCGCCAGCGGCACCCGGCTGCAGTGGATTGCCGTCGTTATTGTCGATTTGATCGCCCTCGAGGTCCCCGGCATAATCGACATCAATGACGTCATCCCCGCTAGTGCCTTCGACGATGTGATCGGGTGCAGGCTCCGTTCCTGTGTTCTGAAGGTCGATCGCGCCGTTTCCGAACGCGTCCATTTCAGCCTGCGTCGCGTTGTCATCCGGCAAGAAGGTCAAGCGGGCCGTTTCGCCTGCTGACGGATAGTCTTGCACAGTGATGATAAAGACTGCGTTACCTTCAAACTGATCAGGGACCTGCTGTGCACCATCGCGATTGAGAGTAGGCAGCTCTGCTGACAGCGCAAAGGTGAAGTCGTAGAAGGTGCCACCGATTTCGACCTGAGTATCAGGGTCGGGAGCCCCGCCATTAGCATCCAGAGTTAGGTCACCATTTGTGCCGGATTCCACAAATGTGATCTGAAACGCTGGATCACCTGTCAGGTTCAGCGCTGGATTATTAGCGGAATTACTGTCTGTTCTGGCCCAAAAAGTCCACATTATGTTTGCTCACCTGCCCCAAATTGCCACGTTGGAAGTCGTTGTTCCCGATGTGGATACAGGTTGTTCGTGGCGGCAAAATGCGCAGTTTGTGTCAAACCCCCTATAAACTGGGCCAAGAATATGGCTTCGTCTCCATTGACGACGGCGAGTGAGTCACCACCGACACCAATAATGAAGAAGGTATCGCTTCCATCGCCAAGCCGTCTGTGGGCGCAAACCACGATCAATCGTGAATGCAAGAAAGTCTACTAATCGCGCCAAAGGCGACTTTCGTTCACTATTGTGGTATAATGCTGCTTTGAGGTGGTCATTCAGGCAGCAACCCAACCAACGGCAGGGATGCGTCATGATCATGCGAACTTTTCGGATTTCTGCAAAAGACGGCAAGGAAGAAGCGTTTGGCGACTTCTTCCATAATACAGACATTCCGATGATGCGCGGAACGGATGGAATCGTTCAGGTGTTGTCCGACGCGCCTCGCCTAGGCAGTCCCAACGAGTTTAATCTTGAAATGATCTGGAAGGACCTTGCTTCGCTCAAGGCCTTTGTCGGCGATGATTGTCAAACGCCACTTATCGATCCTGCCAAAGCTGATCTGGTCGCGGCCAGAACAATCAAACACTTCAAACTTGTGGAGTATCGCACGTGAAAACCGAACCAACACAAGAGGAACTTCAGGCCGGGCGGGGGTATGAGGCCCTTTTCGTGCCCGCACTGTTTGCACCGTGGACCGGCCACGTCGTGCGCGGGGCTTCTGTCAAGAACGGGTCTCATGTTTTGGACATAGCCTGTGGCTCCGGGGTTCTGGCACGCGCGGCGCTGGAGCATGCCGGAAAGTCTGGCCGCGTTGTCGGACTTGATCCAGCACCCGGAATGATTGCAGCTGCGAAGGAGGTCGAACCCAGTATCGAATGGGTTTCAGGCAATGCCGAAGATCTACCTTTCGACGGGAGTTCTTTCGACTGCGTCGTCTCGCAATTTGGTATGATGTTCTTTGAGGATCGCTTGAAAGCATCCCGTGAAATGCACCGGGTGACCAAGCCGGGCGGCAGACTGGCGATAGCAATGTGGCATGGATTGGATCGGAACCCCGCCTATAGGGACATCGTCGCTATATTGGATGAGCATGTATCGGCGGGCGCGGCAAATGCGGTAAAGGTCCCGTTTTGCCTGGGTCAAGCCGAAGAAGTCGCAGAGTTGCTGTCTCAGGCAGGTTTTGAAAAAATCTCGTTTGAAACAAAAAGCGAACAGGCAAGATTTCCAAACACCCGGATGATGATAGAGGCCGAGTTGCGCGGATGGTTGCCTCTTTTCGACATACACCTCTCCGAAGACAAAATCGGGGATGTGCTGATCAAGTCCGACGAGACGCTGTCAAAGTATGCGACGCCTTCTGGAAAGGCCGTATTTCCAACATCAGCTTATATCATGACTGCATGTAGACCTAATTGAACAGGGTCCTTTGACCAGATACGAACGTTCTCTATCTGCGGCCTTAAATTCAAGGGCGTATTTCAGTCTCATCGGGCTCATGGTTCTCTCCGAGGTCGGCGGTGCCGCCTCATAATGGCGTCGGGGACTGGTGCCTCAAAAAGGTCCGCTGCG